>OLHG01001650.1_pt1 | contig 13208 bp, 24 predicted proteins | sample 1605971 | NCBI WGS metagenome assembly OLHG01 (sample SAMN03283289) | human gut metagenome | biome: human-associated habitat; material: feces | host: Homo sapiens | place: Peru | collected 2012 | reverse complement strand
TCTCCGAGATGGCCTCCATGACCGGCGGCGGCGTTCAGACCCCCGGCTTCATGGGCCACGGCAAGCAGTTCATCTCCTCCAAGAAGTTCATCGCAGCCGAAGGCGGCCCCGGCCGTATCGTCTGGATGCCCAAGGAGCTGAAGGATCAGGTCCGCGAGCGCCTGAATGCCACAGCCAAGGAGATGTACGATGTGGATGACTTCACCGACATGATCGCCGATGAGACCGTCTGCACCGAGGATCCGGAAGAGCTGATGAACTTCCTGGCTGAGAAGGGCCACCCCGTCCTCAGCATGGAACCCTTCGATATGTAATTCTCCTTTCCTTCCCCCTGTCCCCCGCCGCAAGGCGGGGGACACAAAAAAATCCCCGGGAGCGCTTCCTTTCGGAAACACTCCCGGGGACATCCTTGCCTGTTACTCGATGGCGATGGTGGTCTTCTCAGGCAGGCGGCGCTTGTCGGCCTTCGGCACGGACAGCTTCAGAATACCGTCCTCGTACTTGGCACCGATCTCGCTGGGCTGCACATCGCCCACATAGAAGCTCCGGCTGCAGGTACCGGCGTAACGCTCCCGACGGATGTAGCGGCCATTCTTGTCCTGCTCATCCTTGTCCAGGCCCTTGGTGGCGCCGATGGTCAGATAACCGTTCTTCAGGTCAATGCTGATCTCATCCTTCTTGAAGCCGGGCAGGTCAATGTCCAATTCGTAGGCGCTCTCCGTCTCCCGGACATCGGTCTTCATCATGTTCTTGGCGTGCTTGCCAAACAGGGGACTCTCTCCCTGGCTGGCCATCATGCCGAAGGGGTCGTTAAAGAAATCATCGAACAGGTTCTCACCCAAAATGCTAGGATACATAAATCATTCCTCCAATTTGTTCTTCCGTTGGCGTCCACATCAGAACGTTGGCGGCTATTGAATGTCTTCTTTGGTTCCTCTCTCAAGGAACAGCTATACTATACCACACTTTTTAGCACTGACAAGGTCTGAGTGCTAATTTTATCGTGAACTTTTTTTGAATGATTTTATATGATTTTATGTATTTCGGCCGTTTTCTCCCGAAATGGTCTAAAAATCCCCCTGATGCCCCTCTCTTTGTTCCGCCCTTAAAAAAACGCTTGACAAAACACACCTCCCATGCTATAATATCCAGGCAATGAGGAGTTCTCCCTCAGTGAAATATCGCGGAGTAGAGCAGTTGGAAGCTCGTCGGGCTCATAACCCGGAGGTCGTAGGTTCGAGTCCTGCCTCCGCAACCAGTCTCATGTACGCCCACGCAAACGGTGAAAGTGCCGTCTGCGTGGGCGTAGATTTTTGTGACGTGCTGCCGGATAATAACGGGCAGGTTTTGATCGTTCCACGCCTCTACGCTGGCGTGAAACATTGCCTCTATGGCGGCCGGGTCTACCTCTGCGTGGGTGGCGGAGCGGCGGGCGATTATATCTTCAAGTTCGGACTTTCTGGCCCGCAACCGGTCAAGCTCTGCTTCTAGTTCCGGGATCACAATACCAGACAGGACGGCTTTCACGCCGTTGCTGATCTGGGTCGTCACCTGGGCCAGCTCTGCCCGCTCTGCGGTCAGGTCGGGGGCGGCCCCGTTGATCTGATCGGCTATATACTGCGCCGTAGTGGAAAAGTCCACGGTTGCCAGGTAGTGCTTCAAGTGCTGCACGACGAACATTTCCAGTTCGTCGGCGTTGATATTCTTCGCCTTGCAGGTGTGCGTTCTGTATTTGTTGCCGCAGCAGTAGTACCGTGTGACATAGCCTTTTTTATTCGTGGAGGCGTGGCCGACGTAGGTGCTGCCGCATTCTTCACATTCGATCAAGCCCGTCAGCAGGTAAGTGTGGCGGGCCTTATTTTTTGCGTTGTGTCTGTTGTCTTTCATACGTGCCTGCACCTTCTCCCATGTGTCCGCGTCAATGATGGCCGGGATCGCACCCTCTATCCGGGTAACGTCAGGATTCAGACCGCCGCCTGCCCATTTCCGCAGCAGCTTATATTTCCGCTTATTCCAGGTATAGACCCCAATATACCGTTCATTCTGTAGAATACCGTTTAGACTGTTCTTTCCAATAGGCCGCCCACGTTTGCTGCGGACGTCGCCCAGGTGATCCACAATGTAGTCGTAGCTTTTGCCCTGGGCGTACCAGGCGAAGATCGACCGCACCACGGCGGCCTCTGCCGGGTTGATGACGTAGGAGCCGTTCACCACGTCGTAGCCCAGGGGCGGGACGCCGCCAAGGAATGCGCCGGTCTGGGCCTTGACAGCTACGCCGTCGATGGACTTCTGACGGGTGCCGAGAACTTCGGCCTGGCCCATGCCAACGGTGAGCAATTCCAGCAGAAAGTCCTGGCCGTTGGTCAGGTCGCCTAGCTTCTGCCCTGTGGCGGAGATCACAGAAACGCCCAGGTACATCATGGCTTTTCGGAAGCTGAACCAGTCGCCAACGTCGCGGCTGCCGCGGGTGACGTCGTAGATCACCACGGCGTCGAACTTCCCGGCCTGGGCGTCCCTGACCATACGCTGAAAACCACGCCGGTCTGTATTGGTGCCGCTGCACCCTTCATCCTGGTAAGAGGCCACGATCTGAATGTCGTGGGCGTCGCAGTATTTCCGTATTTCACGGAACTGGTATGCTATGCTGTTTTCGTCCTGCCGGTCGGTGCTGTACCGGCCATATTCTGCTGCTTTCAAAAATAGCACTTTCCTTTCTTTTATAGGTGTGCTACAATAAAAGGGCGCAAAACCCCTATATTGTAGCGGGTGGTTTTCTTCTGCTGTGGTAGGTGTGAATGGAAGCCGCGCGTCTGCCGCTCTGGTGCTGGTAACACCGGGGCGGCTTTTTTATTTTCCGGGCCGTTCCGTGTAGTAAGCGCGGGGCGGCTTTTATTCGTTGGTGGGGGCGATAAGGTCAAAGAACGCCGATTCTGAAAGAATTTGTAAATCCTGTCCTTTTAGGATCAGACTTTCCGCTTTCTTGTGTTTGGCGCTCTTGCCGTCTTTGATGGCCTTGCAATAGTCGTTATTTCCGAGGATCAGGAAGTTCGTTTTCGCCGTGACAGAATCGCCGCAAATGCCGCCCATATTCACGACGGCCTGCATTGCCTCTTTCCGGGGGATGCCTAGGGCACCGGTAAAGACGCAGACCTTCCCAAAAAGCGGGCTGTCTGGCCGCTCCATGCCGCCCTCTGCGGTGATGCCTGCGGCCTTGACACTATGGGAAGCAAGCCGTGCGGCAGCGCCCAGGTCGTAGCCGGTGGCACGGAGTGCCTGCAATACGGCGTGGGTGGTCTGACAGTCTACCAGGGCGCGGTGGGCACCGGCCTGATCGACACCCAGGGCGGCGGCCACGTCGGCCAAACGGTGGTGCTGCAATTCAGGAAGCACATGGCGGGAAATTCGCATAGTGTCCACAATGTCATTCGACACTGTGCGACCGCAGTAGTTGTAGGCAGCGTCATAAATAAAATTGACGTCAAAGTGGACATTGTGGCCAACGATCACGTCGGAACCGATGAAGTCCAGGAAGCCGGGCAGCACATCACCGATCACTGGGGCGTCGGCTACGTCGTCGTTTGTGATCCCGGTCAGCTGGGTGATGAAATCACTAATTTCGTTTTCTGGCTTGACGAAACTGCTGAAGCTGTCCTGAACTTCCCCGCCGCGGACACGCAGGCCGGAAAGCTCTATGATCTCATTCCATTGCGGATCAAGGCCAGTTGTTTCAATGTCGATCACGGTATAGTCCTGGGGGAAGGTCAACAGACTGCGGCCTTTTCCGGGACGGGTGGCGGCGTATTCGCTCATATAGATAACCCCTTTTTCTTGCCCGCATTACGCCGGGCTTATTTTTTAGGATAATAGTACCACCACCACGGAAAGGAGGTGGCACGATGAAAAGCGCATACAAGGCAGCGATCGAGCGGATGCTGCGGCACATTGACGACGAGAAGGCCCTGGCCCTGATCTATCGTTATATCCTCTACATTTACACCCGCAAGAAGTAACCGCCGCGCCTGGGGGCTGATCCCGTTTCGGGGTCAGTCCTCTTTTTTGTTGTCGCCGGGGCTGTCTGCCCAGGGCGTCCAACCGGCCAGGAGTTTGTCCAGGAGCCGGTCTACCTGCTGCCAATCTTCGGCCGACCAGTCGCTAAGGCTTTTGAACAGGTTCTTCACGTGTTCGTTCTCGCCTGCCATGACCCGGTCGATCATTACATGGACAGCGGCTTCTTCGCCGTTTTCAAACATCGGCCCGGCCCCGGTGGTCAGCCACAAATAACTGGCCCCAAACTCCCGAACCATAGAGCGCAGCGTTTGTTCGCTGGGGTTGCTGCGTCCGCTTTCCATGGTGGAAACAGATGATTTTGTAATTCCAATACGGCCGCCGAATTCGTCCTGGGTCAAACCGAGGGAACGACGAAGTTCTTTAATTCGTTCGTTCATTGGTCACTTCACCTCCTATGGCGCTATCATACACCACAAAAGTTAAACTGTCAAACATTTTTTATTCAGAACAGCTTGACAAAGTGCGGTTGTCAAACTATAATAGGGCTTGTAAGTTAGATAGCCAAACTTAGAGGCAACGAGAAAGCGGAAACCCCGCAAGGAGGACAACACCATGACAAACTTCATCAAAAGAGAGCATGACCTGATCGCAGAGTTCCAGAAAGAAATGGACGACTACGGCCTGGAAGTAGACAACGGAACCAGTGGAAGGTGTGGCGAGGGCTGCTACCACCTGGAAATGACCACGAAGATCGAGCGGGCAAAAGGAAAGAAAGCGTTGATCGCCCTGCTGCTGGAAAACGGTTACACCGTAAACAAGTTCATGTTCACGGATCGCAAAACAGGAGAGCGCTACATGGCTTTCAAGGTGTACAAATACGCAACCATGGAGGACAGAGACGACGACGCAGAGGAATATGTGGAGGAGCGGCCAAGCCAGGAAAAGCAAAAAGGAGAATGGACAAACACCCGGCTGCTGCGGCTGAAAATGATTGAGGACGCACGGGAAGCCGCCTACCGGATGAATGAACAGTATTGCGCGGGTGACGTAGGGCGGAACCACACCAACTGCGGCGTACTGATCCAAGCACTGAATGTTCTCCGCCTGCTGGGGTTTGAAGCCACGGACGCCACATGGGAAAACGGTGGCCTGTTGGTCTGCGAGAGTGTCACGGTAGACGGTGAACGGATTTACACCAGATAAGGGGGAACATCGTGGAAATGATGATTTTGACAGAAGCACAATGCCACGCCATCTGCGACATGGGATATTTCAACACGACGATCTACGGCTACATGGTCGAGGCGTTGGAAATCGCCGGATTCAGCCGGGAAGATATTAGAAAAGCAATCGGAGGAATGCGCACGGCCCTTGATGAAACGACCGCCGCAGAGGCCGAAGAAGCGTTTCGGACATTCTAAGGGAGGAAAACAAAATGGAGAACCAGAGAACCAAACGGACGCCGGTAGAACTGACCGGCCGGGCGCGGTGGATCGAAAGCGAGTTAGAAAAGAAATGCCCGGAGAATGACTGCCGCCTCTATCTGAATGTCTGCAATATGCGCCGGGAAGTGCTGGAAGCCCTGCAAGTCGTCCCGGGTGGCTGGGGCCGGGAGATGCTGGTGGCGGAGGCTAACAGGCTGGCCCGCCAGCTGGAACACATGGCCCGCACAAACTACGCCGTCCGCAACTTCGCCGCGGATTGCGCCGCCTGGAACGCCAGGAGGGCGAGGCGTGACGATTGAAATTATTTGCCCAGTGCAGCAGGGCGGCCGGTTTGACCCCGCCCGCTGCCACAGCTGCAACAACTACACCATGACGATCAGCGGCAGCAAGACCACCCAGAGCTGCCGGAAGAACGGCGGGAAGCACCGAAAGAATTTTGAATCCGTGTGTCTGGCCTACCGTCTGGGCCTGCCGGACACGGTGGAGATCGTGAACGAACGAAAGGAGCAACAGACATGAAAAACGAGAACGAACAGATTAGGCAGCAGGTGGCGGAAAAGTTTATGAAGCTGACCAAGGAACAAAAGGAGTTTGCAGTGGGCTACATGACCGGAAAGCGCGACGAAAAGCAGGCCGGGAACTAACCGCAGCGGCCAGGGCCGACGCCCTGGCCCCCGTCCGGGGCTGATACCGCCCCGCCGATGATGGCCCACGGAGGGCCGAAACGGGATCATAAGCGGAAACCCCGCAAGGAGGACAAACCCATGGCGATCTACAAAATTCAAGGAGAGAACCCGGAAGTTTTCGGCGGTGAACATTTCAGCCGCCGTGTTCGGGTGGAGTACGCCTGCGACTACACGGCCACAGAGATCAAGGAGCTGCTGCCGGATATGGTTCACCGCTTCAAGGTGATGGACGCCGACGGCGTGACCTATTTCTGGGGTGTCTGTTCGGATTCCAGCAGTTTCGCGCCGCTGGATCAGGAGGGCGCGGAGTACGGCGCCACGTCGATCGCATACAAAAACCGCAAAACGGGAGAATACGAGGAACTATGAAACGGTGCAGCGCGGAAGCCTGGGCACGGTGCCCACACCACCAAGGCTGCGAACCGGGCGCGGAGTATGCGGACGGCTGCCCCTGCGATACCTACAACCAGAGAATAGAGGCGGAGCTGCACGGCGACCCGATGGCCCCGCGCCTGGTGCAGACGATACGGTGGCGCAGTATCAAAGACCCGCCGAAGGACTACCAGTACGTGATCGGCTGGCCGGAGGAGGAAACCTACCCGTTCCCGCAGGCGCGGGAGTGCTACACGACCGGCCGGGCACCCTGGGCCTACTTCCCGGGGATCGGCGCACAATACAGAATCTCCCATTGGGCGGAAATGCCCGTGGGGCCTACACCGAAAGGAACCAAGAAGAAATGAACGATTTGCAGACCGCTACCAAGGTAGCACAGCGGGCCGTCAATGGCGGCCTGATCCGGCCGTCGAAGGTGCTGACGCTGCTGATCGACCTTGACAAGGCTGTGGAGCATTTAGACCTTGACCTGGATCGGCTGCTGAATGCCGACCCGTGGGATTTTGTCCACGATCTGAACGGCATACAGGCCCACATAGACCGCAGCACGGAGGAGTTCACGGGCGACTGGCTGCCCAGGTGCAGCCGCAGAAACGGAAAGGAGGCAGCAGCCGAAACGTGAAGAAGCCGAAAAGAAAGCCGATCAACGCCCAGAAGGTGCTGCTGGTGCTGATCATCCTATCCACACTGTTCGCCCTGGCCGTGTCCGTGACGATCCTGGTAAATGCTTATTGTGGCGGCTGGCGGCTGCTGCTGATCCGCCTGACGCTGCGCTGGAACCTGCCCGACTGGCTGCGGGCGATCATCTGGGGGTGGTATTAAGTGAACGAGTTTAAGCTGGAACCGAGAAAGAAGCCGCTGACCCATGACCAGGTTGTGCTGGGCATTATGGGCGTCAGTCTGGCCGACCTGATCAATGCCATTCGGGAGAACCGGGACGGGGCATTTGATTGCCTTTATAAGCAGCAGCAAAAGCGAGAGGAGGCGGTGGAAGCATGACGGAGTATGCGGACGGCTACGAGCCGGGGGCGGTATTCCTGGACGACTGGAACGCCGACGTAAGCGAAGAAACAGCTGTGGGCGCAATGTCAGAGGAGCAGCGCCGGGCATACCGGGAAATGGTGGAAGGCTTGCAGGAGTGGGCTAGAGCTGCCGCCGAGGCTGCGCGGCTGGTGGCGGAACAGTTCCGAGAGGCCCTGGTGGCGGCTCTGACTGACCTGTGGGAGCCGGTGACGGAACTTATTCAAGAGCTTGCGGAGGCCGCGGAAAGCTGCGACACAGAGCAGGAGGACGACCAGCACGACGGCGCCGTTTTGATCCTGGTTCACTGGTTGCCGCCTGCGCCGCAGCTGCGGCATTTATACGGCCAGGGCGTCGATTATGGCGGCCCTGGCACCCGTCCGGGGCTGATCCGCCCCGCCGATGATGGCCCACGGAGGGCCGAAACGGGAATACATACCGAGGAGGAAACGACGTGCATATTTTCGTGAATATTGTGGCGGGCCTGGCGGCTGCGGCGCTGCTGCTGGGCGTGATTGGAGAACGGGACGCGCTGAAACAGCGCAATCTGACCTTTGCGTTCGTCGGCGTGGTGTTCCTGATCCTGGGCATTAACCGGCCATTCTAAGGAGGGGCGAGGGATGCAGCAGAAAAAGGGATACCGCCTGATCGAAGAAAGCGACCTGTCCGCCGCTATGGCTTGGGCGAACGGTCTGAAAGCCACAGACGGCAGCCAGGAAACGGCCAGGCAGGCGGACGCGCTGCGGGCAATCATTAAAACGGGCCTGTCCTACGCGATCGTCATGGCGCACGAAATGGGCGGCCTGCCCTGTTTCGACGACGGTCAGACGCCGGAGCAGCGCCGGGCAGCTATGGCAGCCGCCGCCAAACTGGCGCGGCAACCGGGAGGGCGGAAAGCGTGAACGAATTAGAACAGACGTTCGTCTGCTACCTCTGCGGCCAGACAAAATCGACAGCGGAACAGGCCATGCCGTGCAGCTACACGCGCCACTTCGGCCAGCCGGTCTGCGTGACGTGCTGCGAGGGCTGCAACGCAGAGGAGCCGTTCCCCTGCCCGGACTATGAGATTAGAAAGCGCAGCGAACGAAAAAGGAGGAAAAAGCGAAATGTTACCTGAACAGATTACCCAGAAATGGCTGAAAGCCATGGACGAACAGGCCCGGAAAGCCCGCATAATGGGCATGAACCCCGCCGTGCAGGATAAATACTACGCGGCAAAGAAGGTCGGCCAGAAGTGGCTGATCAGCAACGGCCGGGCATGGTGGGACGGCCCGGTGGTGGTGAAAGAGATTCACCTGTACGCCGACAAGACGGTAAGCACCCATTACTATATTGAGGGCGTCCAGCAGTTCAACCGGCGCCGGATCGTAGAAAGCGGCCTGATACCTGTCCAGGGCGCACAGCTGCCGGAAATGCTGCCGCTGTCGAAGGTCGTCGTCTTTGACCATGCCCGGCTGCAAGACGGCCGCCCGATGCGCCGGGTGTACGACGCACCGAACGATTAACAGAAAGGTGTTGAAAGCTGTGGATAACTACGAAAGAGAGTTTGTGCCGATCAAGCGGATCAGCGGCGTGACGGCTGACGGCTGGCTACAGGTGGAGCTGGTGGACGGTACGGTGGTACAGGTGGCCTTCGCAGAGGGCCAGAAAATCAGCTGCAAGTGGCCGGAAGGCCGGGCGGAGATGGCCCGCCCCTTGTTCCGTTTTGACCGTGACGTTCTGGCCGCCGATGACGTGGCCCTGGTGGGTATCGAATTTGTGACCAGAAAGAAAGCGGTGTGATTATGGATCAGGTGGAAGAAAAAAGAACCGCCGCAGTCAAGGAAACTGTGGCGGAGAAATTCGAGCGGTTGGACGCAGGCGGCCGCGCGCACGTCATGGGCTACCTGATGGGCAAAGAGGACGAGCGCAAAGCCGCCGAAGAACGCCGGAAGCAAACAGCATAAAAACGCCCCCGCGCCGCTTGCGGTGTGGAAAGCAAAAGCAGCGCAGGGGGTACGGGGTCGCGGTAGATTTACCGGGAATATTATACCAAAATATCCCGCAAAAGTCAACGAAAACAAGGGGGATTCAGCCCCCATGGCGGCCTTGTAATGGATAGCCCCAAGTCACGGAAGCCTGTGTGACCTGGGAGCAGGACGGGAGGCTGCAAGGATGGGCACCAGGAAGAAACCGCCGCGTTATGTTGACTATGACTACGAGGCAGCATACCAGGAACAGCTGGACAGAGACGACAAAGCCCTGACAGACGATCTGAAACGCAGGGGCGCCCGCTGTATCTACGCCACAAAGCGTGTTGACGCCGGGGATCAGGTAGACCTGGAAATATACCCGGAGTTTTCAAAGCGGGACGACGTGCCGGAAGCAGGGCGCCGGAAAGGCTACAATGCAGCGGCACAGCGGAACCTAAAAGACAAGAACGCCCGGAAACAGTGTGAGCGGCTGATCAACGAGAATTTCACAAGCCGCGACCTGTGGGCAACATTCACCTACACCCAGGACACGCTGCCGCAGTCCATGGACGAAGCCCTGGAAAATATGCAGAAATACATAAAGCGCCTAAACTACCGCCGCCAGAAGAAGGCCCTGCCCCCTGCCCGCTACGTCTACGTCACGGAATGGTCGGAGGAGGAAGGAAAGAAAATCCGCTGTCACCACCACATTGTCATGGACGGCGACATGAGCATGGACGACGTGGAAAGTCTGTGGAAGCTGGGCCGCAGAAACGAGATCAGACGCCTTGATTACGATGAAAACGGTCTGACCGGCCTGGCCCGCTATATCACCAAAGACCCGAAAGGCCGCCGCCGCTGGTGTGCGTCAAAGAACCTGCGCAAGCCCGCAGAGCATAAGAACCACAGCCAATTCTCACAGCGCAAGGTCGAGAAGATGGCCGAAAACTATGACGACGCCGTGGAGATGATCAAGAAGGCCGCCCCTGGCTGCATTTTCAAAAGCCTGGAACGCCGATACAACGAGTGGAACGGCAAATTTTACATATACGCCCGGTTACGGCGACTTTGCAACCCCGGCGACCTGGTGACGATACAGGGCGGTGAAAGCCTGGGCCTTGACAATGCTGCAGCTTATGTGATCACCGAAACGGACGGGCCTATGGCCTGGATCAGGAAGAACGACAAGCCGAAAAGTAAACGCTACCAGGTGCCGCTGGAAAAGCTCCACCTGCTGCAAAGAAAAGACAGAAGCGGAAGAACCGCAAGGAGGAACCCATGAAAACAATAGCCATAATGATCGAAAAAGGCGGGGCCGGAAAGACCACCACCGCCGCAGCCGTCGCGCACATCCTGGCGCGGAACCACAGCGTCCTTGCAATCGACGCAGACCAACAGGGCAACCTGTCCACCCTGTTCGGCGTAGACGACCCGGAGGACAAGGGCCTGGCCGCCCTGCTGGAAGCCGTACACGGAGAAACAACTGTGGCGGACGTGGCGAAAGAATCACCCTATGGCCTGGACGTGATCCCGGCGAACGGCTACCTGATGGACACCAACATGGAGATTGCAGCGGACGAACAGCACGATCAAGTCCGCCGCCTGCGGGACGCCCTGGAAGATCGCCACGTATCGGCGGCCTATGACTACGTCGTTATAGACTGCGGTCTGCTGCTGGATATGACCGTTCTGAACGCTCTGGTGGCGGCCGATCTGGTCGTAGTGCCGGTGAAAGTGGGCGGATTCGAGGCACAAGCCCTCCAACGCATAGCCGAACAGGCTGGGCAGCTGCGGGCACTGAATCCGTGCCTGGAACTGCGGTCGTTTATGACCATGCGGGCAAAGAACAGAAGCGCCGAAGAATTTGAGGCGTGGCTAAAGTCCTATGACCAGGTGCAGGCGTTCCAGACGACCGTCAGCCGGTCGGTGATGGTGGAGCGGGCCAGCATATACCAGCAGCCTGTCACGGCGTACCGGCCCGGCTGCAAGGCGTCGAAGGAGTATGTGCAGCTGACACGGGAGATCGAGGAGGTGCTGGCGTAATGGCAACAGGTCATAGCATTCTGGACACGCTGAACGCGACCAGCAAGGGCGGCCAGCCGATCGGGCCGTCCGGGAAATTCAGGACGAAAGACCTACCGATCGACCAGCTATACCGCAACGACGGGAATTTCTACGCGATCGTGGACGTGGAGGAACTGGCCGGTCATATCCTGATGGCCGGATTACTGGAAAACCTGACCGTCGTCTATGAGCCTTGCGACCGTGGACAATATCGCATTGTCAGCGGCGAGAGACGGTGGGAGGCACTGAAACTGCTGGTAAGCCAGGGCCACACGGAGTTCGCCGTGGCAACCTGCAACGTGCGCACAAAGCGCAGCGCCGAAGAAGAAACGATTGACCTGATTGTAGCCAACAGTCAGCGGGTGAAGTCTGTGGCGGATCAGCTGCAAGAGTACACGGCCTTAAAGACCACCCTGGAACGTATGCGGGCAAACGGGCAGCAGCTTGACGGGTACGACCTGACAAGCGGCCGCCTGCGGGATGTGATCGCCGCCGTGCTGGGCAAGTCGGCCACGAAGATCGGACAGCTGGAACGGATCAACGGGCACCTGATCCCGGAGCTGCGGGCCGTCCTGGATAGCGGCGGCCTGAAATTCTCCGCCGCCTATAAGCTGGCCGGGATGGACACAGAAACGCAGCGGGACGCATACCAACGCGCCCAGGAGGACGGCCGGGAAATCACCCACAAAGAGGCAGAGCGGGCCGCAGACACAACCAGAGCGCCCGCCGCAGCGGCCACGGGAAACCCCTATGCTGCTAGTAGCTGCGAAATGGTACACGGAGCCTGCGAGCATTACCCAGTGATCACGGCGAACTTCGCCCGTCACGGCGACCTGGACGGCTGCGCCGGGTGCTGTCAAAGCTGCAAACTGTGGCGGACGTGTGACTACTGCTGCGAGATCATGGCAGCCAGGCGCCCGCAGCAGCCAAGCAAGCCGGAACCGGTACAGCAAGCCCAGGAATACCAGGAGCCGGAAAAGCGCCAACCGGCGCCGGAGCAGCGCACCCAGGCCCCACAGCCGGAACCGGCAGCGGATAACGGCCGCCAGGAAAGCGACCTGCCACGCGAGGACACCGACCTGTTTGAAATGCTGCAATACGCCGTCGAAGTATCCGGCCTGCCGGATGATCAGCAGATAGCCTGCCAAGGACTGCTGCGCAGGATGGAGCGCCGCATGGACAGCGACACGGCCCTGGTGGCGGCACTGTTGGAGGCGTTCCGCTGCGTTGACGAGGAAGGCATTGTGCGGGACTGCGTAGGAAATGACGAAAAATATACCCCCGGCGAAATTATGGACGTGATCCTGACGACCGTGGACGAACTGACGGACGGAGGGGCGAAAAGATGAAAGTGGACATTTTCGCCCCGGAGGCGGCCGGGAAATACGCTGTTATCTATGCCGACCCGCCGTGGAGCTACACCCAGGGCGGCCACGGAGCCGCGAAAAAGCACTACAACACCATGACCGCCCAGGAGATCAAAGAGCTGCCCGTGGGCGGTCTGGCGGCTGAAAATGCGGTGCTTTTCATGTGGGCGACGTTTCCGAACCTGCCGCAAGCCCTGGAAACAATCCAGGCGTGGGGATTCAAGTACAAAACCCTTGCATTCAACTGGATCAAGTTCACGCGGGGGGGGGGAC
>OLHG01001649.1_pt1 | contig 13222 bp, 11 predicted proteins | sample 1605971 | NCBI WGS metagenome assembly OLHG01 (sample SAMN03283289) | human gut metagenome | biome: human-associated habitat; material: feces | host: Homo sapiens | place: Peru | collected 2012 | reverse complement strand
AAATAATAATTATATACATATCTACTACTTCCAAAAGTTTTATTTATTAACTCTATTTGTTTTCTATTAGGATATAATCTAAACTTACAAGCTCTAAACATTAACCTCACCACCTTACAGCTAAATGATAGCACACTCTTAAAATATCGTCAATACATTTTAATACAATCGTTTGCTTATTTTTGCATATTTTTGTTTCTTTTAATTTTGCTGATAAAATGTTATGATAATATCAAAAAAGTAATTATAGAAAGAGTACATAAATAATATTGAAAAGATAGTAAATAATTTATATACGTCACAAGAAAGACTTGTACTTTCATAACTACTTGTAAACATTTTAAAATATGAGACAGCTATCTCACTTTTAATCGTGTAACAAAATAGTATTAGCTAAGTCTCAAGTTCCTATTATAAAAAAAAGACATATCTGTCTTAATTTTTTTCATATTCACATTTACTACATTTAATCTTATCTTTCTTTTCTACTAAAGGACTATTACATTTAGGGCACATTTCTCCAGTAGGCAAATCCCAAGTAGCAAACTTACATTTTGGATAATTAGAACAACCATAAAATATCTTACCCCTTTTAGTTTTTCTTTCAATTATCTTACCATCACAACTAGGACAGTCCATTATTTCTTTTACTTCCTTTTTTTCATTAGTTTGAATATACTTACATTCTGGATAATTAGAACAAGCAACAAACTTACCATACTTACTTTGTTTAATAACCAAAGGACTATTACAATTAGGACACATTTCTCCCGTTTCTACTGGTGCTTTCTTTTCCATTTTCTTAAATGCTTCTTCAACTTTTGGTTCAAAATCATTATAAAATCTATGTAATAATTCCGTATTAACTAACTCTCCATCAGCAATTCTATCAAGGTCATCTTCCATTTCTTTAGTATAACTAACATTAATAATATCAGAAAAACATTCTTGTAATTTATCAGTAATTTCTATACCAGTTTCAGTTGGAACAAACTTCTTATCAATAACATTAACATATCCTCTTTCTGATAATATTCCTACCGTAGTAGCATATGTCGAAGGTCTACCTATACCTAGTTCTTCCATTTCCTTAATTAATTTACTTTCAGTATATCTAGCAGGAGGTTTAGTAGTATGAGCGCTATATTCAATATCATTAGCAATAACTACTCTACTTTTTTCTTTATCTAAATCAGGTAATATCTTATCATTAGATTCCTCATAATCACTATAAACTTTTAAATAACCATCAAAAACTAATACTTGACCCGTTGCTTTAAATTGATAATTATTATTATCAAGTATAATAGTAGTTGCCATAACCTTAGCATCTTTCATAAGTGAAGATAACGTTCTGTAATAAATCATACGATAAAGTTTATATTCATCATTAGATAAATATTTCTTAACAGATTCCGGAGTTCTATTAATTGATGTAGGTCTTATTGCTTCGTGAGCGTCTTGAACGTTTTCTGTTTTCTTACTTTGTTTTACATAGCCAACATATTCTTTACCATAATTACTAGCAATATAACCATAAGTAGATTTAACAAATTCATCACTTAACCTAACTGAGTCAGTTCTCATATAAGTAATTAACCCTACAGTTTCATTTTCTAAACTAATTCCTTCATATAATTTTTGTGCTAACATCATTGTCTTCTTCGAAGTAAAATTAAGTTTCGAAGATGCTTCTTGTTGTAATGTCGAAGTTATAAATGGATATTTTGCTTTTTTTACCTTTTCTTTCTTATCGATACTTTCAATTTCAAAAGTATTAGATAACTTACTAACAATATCCTTAGCGTCTTCCTCAGTCTTAATTTCTATTTCTTTATGATTATAAGTATCAAGTTTAGCATCAAAATCAGTAAAATGTGCTTCGATTTCATAATAATCTTCAGGAATAAATGCTTCAATTTCTCTTTCCTTATCTACAATTAATTTTAAAGCAACACTTTGTACCCTACCTGCAGACTTACCACTTGTCTTTGACTGCATTAACTTACTTAACCTAAAACCTATAATTCTATCTAATATTCTTCTTGTTTCTTGAGATTTAACTAAATTATAATCTATATCCCTAGCATTATTAAAACTATTTAATATTACATCTTTTGTTATTTCATTAAAAACAATTCTCTTATAATTATTCTTAAGTCCCAAAGCATCATATAAATGCCAAGAAATTGCTTCCCCCTCCCTATCAGGGTCAGTTGCTAAATAAACAAACGAAGAATCTTTAACATCTTTCTTTAATGCTGTAACCAATTTACTCTTTCCCTTAATTATTTGATATGAAGGAGCAAAATCATTTTCTATATCAACTCCAAGACCATATTTTCCACTTGTTTTCAAATCTCTAATATGTCCCAAAGAACTAACTACTTTATAATCACTACCAAGATATTTTTCTATAGTTTTACTTTTACTTGGTGATTCCACAATTACTAATTTCTTATCCATAGTCTTCTTCCTTTCTTTACAATTATATACTAATTATCATAACATTTGTCAATAGTTTTTTAAAATTTTAACTAGATAATTAAATTTAATGTAAATTTGTTCTATTATTGTTCGCCTTTTTATGATAAAATATCAAAAGAGGTGTAACTATGTTTAAATATACATTAGATAACAAAAGATATCATACCCTTAATTATCACTTAAAAAATAAATTCAAAGAAAAAGTAGTAAAAGTTAGTCTTAATGCTGGATTTACTTGTCCTAATATTGATGGTACCAAAGGATATGGTGGTTGTATTTATTGCTCTAAATCCGGTTCAGGAGAATTCGGAGGTAATGTTAATGAAAGTTTAACTTCCCAATTTAATAAAGTTAAACAAGTAATGGATAAAAAATGGACTACTACTAAATATATTGGATACTTTCAAGCAAGAAGTAATACCTATAGCAATATATCTACATTAAAAGAAAAATACGAAGAAGTATTAAAAATAGATAATGTTATCGGATTATTTATTGCTACCAGATGTGACTGTATAACTGATGAATGCCTAGATTACCTAGAAGAATTAAACAAAAGAACTTACCTAACAATTGAATTAGGATTACAAACAATTCATGAAAAAACATCAAAATTAATTAATCGCGGTCATACCCTAAAAGAATTTGATGATATGGTTAAAAAATTAAGAGATAGAAATATCAATGTCGTAGTACATATTATTAATGGATTACCTTACGAAACAAAAGAAATGATGTTAGAAACAGTAAAACACATAAATAAATTAGATATTCAAGGAATAAAAATACATATGTTAAACATAATTAAAGATACCCCTTTAGAAGAACTATATAACAAAGAAAAATTTCATATTCTAACTAAAGAAGAATATATTGATATCGTAATAGATGAACTAGAACTATTAAATGAAGAAATAGTTATTCATAGGATTACTGCTGACCCAGACCCTAAAACTCTAGTTGAACCAACTTGGTTATTAAAAAAATTTTGTTTATTAAATGATATAGATAAAGAAATGAAAAAAAGAGACACTTATCAAGGTGCCAAAGTAAAAGATAGAAACTAATTGAACTAGTCAACAAAAAGTAGACAGTTAAATAGAATTTATTTGAACCCTAATTGAGTTCTATACTCAACTGGAGTTTTATATTGTAATGCATAGCTCGGTCTATAATTATTATGATCATATATAATAGCATTTATATAATCGTCTACAGTATCATAATCATCTTGATTGAAATCTAAATACATTTCTTTCTTTAACCATCCATTTTTTGATTCAATAATCGGATTATCTGTAGGTGTTGCTATTCTCGACATAGACCTAGTTATGGTATAATCTTTATGTACTTGAGAAAGTGCTATAGATGAGTATATGATTCCTTGATCGCTGTGCATAATCGTATCTTGGGATTCATATCCTCTTTTTATTTTGCTTTCTAACATACTTTCCAAAGCTAATTTATGGTTTATTGGATTACTACAATGCAAAAAAGGCTTTACGTTTGAACCAATAATCTCATCATTAAATACATCTACATAATATGTCCAATCATATCTTTGCCTTTTAAACCATATCATTGTTGTATCAGTTACAACTTTTTCTAATGGTTTATTAGTATTCCAATTACCATTTATTAAATTTGGATATTTAATTGATTCTTCTCCTGGTTTTTTATATACAGAATAATGTTTTGCTTTACTTCTTATTTTCAACAATTTACATACTTTATGCACTAAATTATCTGATACAATCCATCCTGTTTCACGTCTAATAATTGCATTTATTCTTCTATATCCATAGCTTTTCTTTTTATTATGTATTTTTATTATTAATTCTCCTAAATCTTTTCTATTTAACTCATAATTGTTTAAAATATTTTTTGTTTTTATCCATTTGTAATAACCGCTTCTTGATACTTTCATAACAGCACAAAGTGATTTTATTGAATACTCATTACTTAAGTTTTCTATTATTTCAAATTCCTTTTGTTTTATTTCTTGAATACTACAATTGAACCATCTCCTTTCACAAGGTATCCTTTTTTTAGTCTTTCGTTCTCGATTTTTAACTTCATTATTTCTAATTCAAGTTTTTCAGTTTCATTTAATTCTTTTCTTGAAGAATATTTTGCCAATGGATTTCCAGGTTTTTTCTTTGGTTTTAGACCATCAATACCATTTTCATTATATTTTTTTACCCATATGCTTAACATTCCATTATTTATTCCTGTCTCTTTTGTTACTTGTGATGAGCTTTTTTCGAATTCTATTATTGGTTTAATTATTTTATATTTTTCTTCAGCTGACCAATATTTATTTGTTCCACCTTTAGGTCTTCCCATATTATCATCTCCTTATATAAATTATTATAGCAATTAAAAAAGTAGATCACATTCTATTTTTGTGTCTACTTTTATTTTATCAGTTCAAAACTAATCTATCTTTATTTTTTTAATCAATATGAATATTATGTTTCTTTAAATACATCTCAGGTTTTCCCATATTTAATTCCTTAGATACATTTAAATTAAGATTATCTATAAAATCTTGAATTTGTTTTTTAACTTCTTTTACATCAACATCAAGACAAGTACAATACTCTACTTCCATAAATATTCCCAAATCCTTAACATTTTCTATTACTATTTCATAATCATTATAAACATAAGTTTCCTTTTCATTATCTATTTCTATAAATTTAACTAATCCTAACCTATCAAATATTTCCCTTAACATATCAATATTCTCTATTTTGGTTTCATATTCATTTGAATATAACCATTTACCATTATCAAAAACATCATCTTTATAAGTAATTGAATACTCATTATTCTTACTTCTTATTCTTAAACAATGACTAAGTTGATTATCTTTATCAGGTTTTAACGTTTCTCTTTTAGGGTCATAATAATACTCATCAATTGTCTTTTTTAACCCCTTATAACAAAAATCACTTAACTTATCCTTTACTATATTAATATCATCGTATACTTCGACTAAAACTTCAATTTCTTTCATCTTATTAATCAACTCTCATTTTTTTATATCTTTTCTTTAAAGTATTTGCACATTTCCTACACATTGACTTGTATTCAGAATCTATTCCATCAATTGCTATTTGTGGTCCTTCAAAAACAGGAACTAGTTCACCATCGATTTTTTGAAAACGAATATTTTCAGTTGCATATCTTTCTCTACATTTACAAAGTATTTTATAAACCTCAAAATTATCTACTATTTCTATTAATCTCTTACTTCCTGGAAATAAATTACCAAAAGCATCTTTAATTAATCCAAAACAAGTAACAGGTATATTTAAAGTATCAACAATATAAGATAATTCATCAATTTGTTTTGGTGTTAAAAATTGTGCTTCATCTACTAAAATACAGTCAAGATTATTAGAAATAATATAGTTAGAAATTAAATTATACAAATTAATATCCTTTGATACAATAAAATTTGCTGTTAATTCTTGACCTGCTCTACTTTGAATATTACTTCCTGCTTTCTTATCATCACCTGGTTTAATAATAATACATTTCATTCCAATATTATCATAACTATAATATGCACCAATTAAACCATTAGTTTTTCCACTTCCCATTACTCCACATTTAAAATTAAATTCTGCCATTACTACCTCTCCTTTGCTCTTGGGTGACAATTCTCATATACTCTTCTTATCTGTTCATTACTAACGTGAGTATATATACTAGTTGTATTAATACTTTCGTGTCCTAATAATTCCTTAACAGTCATCAAATCTGCCCCACTATTTAACATATCTGTTGCAAAAGTATGTCTTATCATATGGGGATGAACGTGTTTCTCTACTCCTGCTTTTAGTATTAAATCATCAAGTATATTTCTAATCATTCTATCACTTAATTTATTACCAAATTTATTTAAAAATAAATATATACTTCCCTTTTTATCTAATTCTTTTCTACCTTCATCAAGATATATTTCTAAAGCGCTTTTACAAAAACTACCAAAAAATACTATTCTTTCCTTATTACCTTTACCCCTAATCTTAATACTATCATTATAAATATCAATATCTTTTAACTTAATATTAACAAGTTCACTAACCCTAACACCAGTAGCATAAAGCATTTCTATAATAAGTAAATTCCTTTGTCCTAATGCTGTACTAGTATCGGGTATACTAAATAATTTATTTATTTCATCATCTTTTAAATAGTGAGGTAAATTCTTATTTTTTTTAGGATTACTAATATCAGAAAAATAATTAATCTTAACCAAATCATTATTAACTAAATAATTATAAAAAGTCCTAATACTACTTAACTTCCTAGAAATACTATTTCTATTTAAATCTCTATCATATAAATATTTCAAATACCTAAAAACATCATCTTCACTTACATTTAATAAATTATTATTAATCTCATAAAACTCTATCAAATCTATCTTATAAGAATTAATAGTATTATCAGAATGTTTCTTAATAACAGTTAAATATTCAAGAAAATCATTAATATATTTCATCTATGTCTTCCTCTAGACCTTAAATCCAAATATTCATTTATATCATAATAGTTAGGTTCAATTTCCCCACTTCTTATCTTTTCTATTATAATATCTTCATCAGTCAAATTATCAGTATCAACACTATTAATAATATCAGTTAAATAATCAGCTTCATCTCGTACATTATCTAAATCAATTAACCCTACTTTTAATAATTCAAAATATATTCTTCTCATCTTACTATATGAATCCAAATTTCTATCTAAAAAACTTCTTAATTCAAACTCAGATATATCAAATATACCCATATTTTCAAATAAAGGAGTATGATATAAAAAACTCTTTTTAATTCTTTTTCTATCTTCCAAAAGATAATCCCCATATACTTTAACTAAACTATCAACATTAGGAATAATATTATTTTCATACATTATATCATAAGTCTTATATTTCTTTAATTCCTTCGAAGAAGTAACACTCTCTATAAAAATATTATCTAAATTCTTATTTAAAACTTCTCCCCAAGTATCAAATAATTCCCTTTCATTAACAAAATTTGAAGTAAAATTATCTAACTCCAAAAAAGTATTAAATTCCCTAATTAAAATAATATTTCCCTTATTATCAACAACATATAACTTATGTCTAAAAAAATTTTTCTTTTCCATTCTTCCCTCACTATAATAAGTATAACTAAAAAAAAAGAAGAAGTAAAGCAAAGTACATCATAGTTAACTTTTATTTCTTTATATCTTCTAATTTTACACTAACTAATTTACTTACACCAGACTCTTGCATTGTAATACCATATAAAATATCTGCAAATTCCATTGTTTTCTTTTTATGAGTTATTAATATAAACTGAGTCTTATCTTTATAAGTATTTAAATAATTACCAAAACTTTCAACATTAGCGTCATCTAATGCCGCTTCCACTTCATCAAATAAACAAAATGGCACAGTTCTAACATTTAATATAGCAAAAAGCAAACTAATCGCTGTAAAAGTCTTTTCTCCCCCAGAAAGAAGCGTAATACTTTGAAACTTCTTACCAGGTGGTTCAGCTTTTATTTCAATACCAGTTTCTAAAATATTATCAGGTTCCGTTAAAATAAGTTCAGCATTTCCCCCATTAAATAATTCCCTAAAGACTTTTTTAAATTCAACTTGAATTTCTTTAAATGTCGTAATAAACTTACTCTTCATAACATCATCCATTTCATTTATAATCTCATTTAAAGTATCTTTAGCATTTAATAAATCTTCCTTTTGTTTAGTTAAAAACTCATATCTCTCACTAATTCTAGTATATTCATCAATTGAACCTAAATTAACAACCCCTAACTCTTCAATTTTGTGCTTTAAACTACTAACTTTTTTTCTTGCTTCATCACTATCTATTTCTAATTTATAGTTTTCCTTGGCATATTCAAAAGTTAAATTATAATCATTATTCAAATTCATTAATAAATTATCTAACTTAACATCCATTCTATTAACTAAAATATTTAAATTATTTAATTCCTTTTCCTTCTTACTAATACTATTATTACTAAAATTAATATTATCTTCCATTTCCTTAATATTAACTTCTAACTTATTCTTATCTATCCTTAAAATATCTAATTCCTTATTCCTATTATCTAATTCCTCTTTCTTAGAATAATATTTCTCTAAAAGAATACTAACCTCATCTTTCTTATTAGTAATATTAGTTAAATCACTTAATTCCTTATTAATATTTTCTTTTTCCTTTAAATAATTATTTCTAGTATTACTCTTAGTATTATTTATTTCTATTAATTCATTCTTATTAGTCCTAAAATTATATATCTTACGTTCTATTTCCCTAATTAAATTATCATTCTTTTTATTACTTTTTTCAAGTTCACTAATTGTATTACAAATATTATTTAATAAATTATTACACTTATCTAACTCATATCTTTGTGATATCGAAGACGTATTAGTAACACTCTTTCCCCCAGTAATTGAACCCCCAACATTTACAACCTGTCCGTCTAAAGAAACAATTTTATACTTATTACTAATTCTCTTACCTATCTCATTTGCACTATCAATATCCTTACTAATAATAACATTACCTAACTGATTTAAAATAATATTATCATATATCTTATCATATCTAACTAACTTATCTGCTGTACTAACAAACCCAGAACAAGTGCTAAGAATAGATAAAGTATTAAAATCAATATTTCTTGGTTTAATAACATCAAGAGGAAAAAAAGTTGCCCTACCAATATTATTTTCCTTTAAATAATTAACCATATCTTTAGCATCATTACTACTATCAATTACCAAATAATTAGCACTACCACCTAAACTAGTTGAAATACACACCGAATACTCATTATCTACCTCAATTAAATTACCAATAGTATTATGAACCTTAGTAAACCTAGGATTATCTAATATACTCTTAACAGAATTAGGTAAACTACTATTATTATTAATATTATTTTCCAGTATTTCTATCTTATAAGTCAAATCTAATCTCTTTTTAGAATTACTAGATATCTCATTATTAATCTTATCAATATTTCTCTTAACCTTATCATATTCCAAATTAATACTTTCAATATCATTATTAGTAACACTAATCTTTTTATTATTTACCTCAATTTCATTATCAATTAACTTAATATCATTATCTAACTTAAATAGCCTTTCCTTTAAAGAAATAATATTTTCTTCAATTTTAGATACCTCACCAGAATATTTTTGTCTTTCCTTTAATAACCTAATATCAGCATCTATTCCTTCGATTTCCTTAGTTAAAGATAAAATATCTATTTGCTTCTTATTAATATTTTCATCAGTAGTCTTAAGTAAATCCTTTTCCTTAAATAAAGCAATATCATACCCACTACCATTATTACTAAGAATAGATATCTCATCGGATAAACTATCTATCTTTAACTTATTGTCCTGATAACTATTATTTAAGTTTTCAATATCACTAGTAATTAAAGATACCTCAATATCCTTTAACTCATCTTTAGTCTTAATATATTCCTTTGCCTTTAAACTCTGAACTCTCAAAGGTTCCAAATTAACATTAAGTTCACTAATAATATCATTAACACGATTAATATTTAAACTAGTCCTATCTAACTTACGAAGTGCTTCCTCTTTTCTCTTCTTATACTTTAAAACACCCGCTGCTTCCTCAAAAATAATCCTACGATCAGATGCTTTAGTAGATATAATCTCATCTATCTTACCTTGACCGATAATATTAAAACTTTCCTTTGCAGTACCACTTTCAATAAGCAAATCACTAATATCCTTTAATCTACATTTAGTATTATTAATATAATATTCACTCTCACCAGTACGAAAAGCAACTCTCTTAATAGATACCTCAGTATAATCAAGTGGTAACTTTCTATCACTATTATCAAATATCAAAGTTACCGAAGCACTATTTAAAGGTTTCCTACTAGCACTACCAGAAAATATTACATCAGTTGTACTCTCTCCCCTTAATTGCTTTATAGATTGTTCCCCAAGTACCCACCTAACTGCATCAACAATATTACTCTTTCCAGTACCATTTGGACCTACTATACCATTAATATTTTTACCAAATTCTATTTCTATCTTATCAGCAAACGATTTAAAACCATATGCCTTTATACCTTTTAAATACATATTATCACTCACTTACTATATAAATTATAAACTATTTTTCCCAATTTAACAAGAAAAAACTATAGATTAAGACTAATCTATAGCCATATTTATAGACCTTCTGTTTTTAACTGTGTCTAGTTCTATGATTAATAAAACTTCACTATCTGTAATAATTTTAATATATATTTTAAATTATTTCAATATTAATTTTTATTTTTTTATATATTGTGTTATTCTATCTCCGTGTAACATTGTTAATTCATTTAATATACTTTTCCAATTATTCGTTCCTTTATTCCATTTTTGTTCTAATTCAGTTATTCTTAAATACAATACTCTCATTAAACTTTCTTTGTTTTCAAACATCCCTTTTCCTTTTGTTACTTTTCTTAATGCTGAATTTAATGACTCTATTGGGTTAGTTGTATATATTATTCTTCTTATGTTTTCTGGTACTTCAAATAACGAATAAATATGTTCTATTGATACTTCTACTTGTTTTATTACTGCTTTCTTTTCTTTATACTTATTCTTAAATTCTTTATACATTTCTTGTGCTTCTTCTAAACTACTTGACTGATATATCTTTTTTAAATCTTTTACGATTTCTTTTACTTCTTTTTTATTACATACTGAATATATATTTCTTACTAAATGTACTATACATCTTTGCGTTATTGTTCTTGGATACACCATTTCTAATCCTTCTTTTAATCCTTTTAATCCATCCATTGATAAATATAGTATATCTTCAACTCCTCTTGTTTTTATTTCATTAAATAATTCAGTCCAGTATGATGCTGATTCACTCCCATCTCCTACCCAAATACCTACTACTTCTTTTTTACCCTCGATATTTATTCCTAACATCACATATATTGCTAATTTTGTACTTCTTCCTTCTACTTTAACCGGACAATATAAACAATCTACATACATAAATGGATATATTTTTGCTAATGGTCTGTTTTGCCATCTCTCTACATCTTCACTTACTTCTTTTATTAATTCACTTATAAACGATTCACTTAATTCTACTTTATATGCTTCTTTTATTATACTTTTTATATCCGATAAACTATTCCCTTTTGAGTATAACAATATTGCAAAATCCGAAAAATCTGTTACTATTCTTTTTCTTTTTTCTATTATTACTGGTTGAAATGTACCCTTCCTATCTCTTGGCATACTTATTTCTATTTCTCCACTTGATGTTTTTACTTTCTTACTTTTTGATGAGTATCCATTCTTTTTATTTTTTGTTTTTTCTTTATTTTCTTCTTGTATATAATGATTTATCTCTCCATTCAATAAACTTTGATACATCCTTCCTTGCAAGTCCAAGAAAAAGTTATCTAATTCTTTTGCTGTTGCTATCCCTGCTTTTTGAGTTATTTCTTCAACTAATTTTTTCTTTAATTCATCATTATTCATAAATACTTTACTACCTCTTTTTCTTCTCGTATTAATTCATTTAATACTTTCAACCATTCTACTTTATTCAGATACATTGCCTGTTCCATCTTCTCTATTATCTCTTCAAATCTTTCCATAAATTCTTCTTTTTCTTCGATTACTTTTACTTGGTTCATTTCTTTTTTTACTTTTTTTCTATAATCTCTTATAAAATAAAATGCGTATATCACTCTTCTTATATTATGCGGTATTTCATATATTTTTTCAATACTTTTTAAATCATTTTCTAACAATACTTTTACTATTTCCTTATCTCCATATTTATACATAAATGACTCTAATTCTTTTTTATACTCTTCTTTTGTTTCACATATATATAATCTTCTTATTTCTTCGGGCATTTTATTCTTATATGTATCTGAAAAATATGGAAATGTCTTATCTATTAATCTAAACAAATCTGGCATTACCTTTATTCCTTGAAATGTTATTTGTGCTGCCCTTCTACCTTTTTCTTCTCCTAGTGTTATATACATTACTTTTTCTGTCCCCCTTCTTACTATATTTTTAAATTGTTGTATCCAAAAGTCTGTATCCTCATTAACATCTACTCCATAATTTAAATACTTCCTTTTTCCCTTAACTGTTATTCCTATAAATGTATACATATTCCTTGTTTTTACTCTCCCTTCGACTTCTAATTGCACGGGTGTCTTTATTGTATATATTACTAAATACATTTTATCTAACTCCCTATACTTTAGTTTCTTTAATTCCATTTTCTCCTCCTCCTACTAAAAAAACTTAACTATTTTTTTGATAGTTAAGTTTTATTTCAAAGTTACCCAGACACAGTTAAGAGAAAAGTGTCTATTTATATTATATTATTAGAAAGCAAGCCAAACCAAAGCAGCGCGAGCCGAGCCGTAACTGCCAGCACCGCCAACGTTGTAGCTGAAGCCCAAAACGCCTGCAGTAGAACCAAAGTCGCAACCGCCGCCGCGCCCAAACCACGGACTACTAGAATAAGGGAAGTACGCGTAATCGCTATACCATCCAGAACCATTCGATGCTACTACCTCTCCTGTCGCATCTCCTAATCGTCCTCTGTTATATGCACTTTGATCTCTATATGTTGTACCATTAGCATAGGTATTT
>OLHG01001645.1_pt1 | contig 13244 bp, 13 predicted proteins | sample 1605971 | NCBI WGS metagenome assembly OLHG01 (sample SAMN03283289) | human gut metagenome | biome: human-associated habitat; material: feces | host: Homo sapiens | place: Peru | collected 2012 | reverse complement strand
TACCTAATATATCTATAGATGGCTTAAAGACTTATATTATAGAATGTCAAAGAAGATTAGACTTAAGAGATATCATCATAGAATATGTTGTAAAATCATTAGTAGAGTCTGATATGAATATTGCAAATAATGGTATTTATCGTAGTGAAATGTTTACAAGAGAAATAAATACATGTTATCATATTCCAAATAAATTAGCATTAGGTAAAAGATAATAGCACCATTTCTAACATTATTTAATATAATGTAATAAAGGTGATTATATGTATCCAAGAATGATGTACAATAATAGACGACCAAACAATATGATGAATAATGACCGATTTATTGGTGGTGGCTTTTTAGGGCCATTTATTCTAGGAGGTATTACCGGAGGACTATTAGCGCCTTCTTTCTATCCTAGACCTTACCCTATGCCTTATTATGGACCACCAGCACCCGGACCTTATCCACCATATCCCGTTATCTATTAAAGAAAGAAGAAAGCCACAAACTTTCTTCTTTTACTTTTTTAGCAATTCGGTTATTTGTGGATATTTTGTTCGGTTATTTGTAAAAAGAACTCCGCCCTAAAACGAAGTCCCTTTATTATACTAATTTCTTACTTACTATATCATATCTATAAGTTATACCTTCTTTATCACTACTAAGTACATCAAATAACATTATATTATCTTCAAAACGAATATTTAAAGTATCTATATTATTAGTATTAGAATAATCTAAACTACCATCTATTATCATTATTAAATTAGATTCCAATTTATTATTAACTATATCTATCTTATTATCTTTATCAATAACTAAATAATTACTATTATCTACTTTAGAAATATATAAATAATCACTACCTATTACTTCTTTACTAAGTGATAACAAACTATATTTATTATCTTTCTCTATAATAACATTTTCTCCATTAACTTCAACATATTGATATTCTATATCTAAATAAATATTAAAATCACTATCCAATAATCCATATAAACTATTATTACTAACCTTTAACATATTATTTTCTAAAACTATATTATCATAAATATTATTAACTACCATACTGCCTTGATTATCAATAATACCTACTTTATTATTACCTCTTATTATAAAGTATGTATTACCATTATAAAATAAATATTTATACCAATCATAACTTTTACTAATTACTTTATCATTTTTATAATCATATACTAAATACTTACCATTATCATTAATAATGGCAGTTTCTTCATCATAGCTAATTATATATGGGCTATTTTTCTTATAAGTATAACGACTATAATAATTACCTAACTTCGTTGTAGAAGTACATAAATTACTATCACAATCATAAAAATATAAATATTTATTAGTATCTAAACTTTCCCATTTAACCTTATATTCAATAACTAAATATAATATTAAACCCAAAATAATATATATACCTAAAACCCACACTAACTTCCACCAATTTATCTTTTTCATTTCTTACCTCCAAATAATTTCACTATAAAATCATATATTAAAGTAAATAACCATACTAAATAATTATCTGCTAAAATAAGTAAAATCATTAATATTATTCCCCATACACTAGGAATAGATAAAAGTAAAAACTCCCTAAATAGTATCATTGATAAGACAAAACTTATACTACAAGCTACTAATAATATCTTTCTAATAAGAGTAAGTGGACTACATATCTTATATAATAAGTATAAATTTAAATATCCTGTTGCTCCTACTACTACAAATCTTAAACTATCAAAATCAACCTTAAATATATTACTTATCATAATAATAAAGAATATATTCATAAATACACATAAACCTGCTGGTAAAGCATTTCTAAATACCTTAACAATAAACCCTTTTTTAACCTTTGTATAATTAGGTTCTAATGCTAAGAAGAATGACGGAATGCCAACACAAAATGCTCCAATCAATGATAACTGTACCGGATAGAAAGGATACTCATGAGCAAGAATTATTGATAATATTGATAATATAAATGAATAAATAGTCTTAATTAAATACATACTAGATACTCTTTCAATATTATTAACGACTCTTCGGCCCTCATTGACAATATCTGGAAGTATCCCAAAGTCAGCGTCAGTTAAAACTACCTCAGCCACATTTCTTGCTGCACTTACTCCATTAGCAAGAGCAATACCACAGTCTGATTCCTTTAAAGCTAAAATATCGTTAACACCGTCTCCTATCATACCAACAGTCTTATCTTCTTTCAAAGCCTTAACAATCATCTTCTTTTGCTCCGGAGTAACACGCCCAAATATCATATATTCATTAACAATACTCTTAAGTTTATCGTAATCTTCTGGTAAATCTTTACCACTTATATACTTATCATAACCATCAAAATCTAAATACTTAACAATATTTGATACTGTTAATGGATTATCCCCTGATATAATCTTCAAACTAACGTCTTGACTCTTAAAATACTCTAACGTTTCTTTAGCATTCTTTCGAACATTATCTTTAATAATAATAAAAGCTATTACCTTACTATCAACTATCTTATTAACTTCCAACTTACCTTTAGTTAAAGTAAGTATTCGATATCCCTTATTCGTATATTTAACCAATTCCGGATAATCTTCAATCTTCTTATCAGTAAGATACTCTAAAGCTCCTAATCCATAATCTCCTTCTTTAAAAGAAACTGCACTATATTTTCTAGCAGATGAGAAAGGAACCCTTTTTATTACCTCATAATCACTATTCTTATTAAAATATTTACTAAGTGCTTTATCTGTAGCATTAATATCCTTATCTAACATATTACCTACTATTTTATTAACATCATACTTTTCATTAAGTTTTAAAACATCTACTACTTCCATTGTTCCATCAGTAATCGTCCCTGTCTTATCAAGACATAAAACATCTACACAAGCCAGTAATTCAATACCATTTAATTTCTGAATAATAACTTTTTTCTTAGCCATCTTAATAACTCCAACTGTTAAAGCAATTGAAGTAAGAAGCATTAACCCTTCTGGTATCATTCCATTAACTCCAGCCACTGCTCCTAGAATAGCCTCAGAATAACTATTTTTATTATAAAAATATTGTGATATAAATAATAAAACTGCTGTTGGTACTATTAAAACAGTAACTACTTTTAATATACTATTAATACTCTTCTTTAAATAAGAAGTATTTTCTTTAATTGTTGCAGCTTCTTTAACTAAATTACTAGCATATGTATCTTCATTAATTGATATAACTTTAGCATATACTTCACCACTAGTAATAACTGTTCCTGATATAAGCTTATCTCCTACTTTCTTAGTAATCGCATCACTTTCACCTGTAATAACTGACTCATCAACTTCACAATTATTACCTTTAACTATTACAGCATCTACACAAATATCGTCACCAACTGTTAAACATAAAATATCATCAATAACTATATCCCAAGTATTAATCTGCTCTTTCTTACCTTCTCTTACTACTGTAACCTTATCACTATTAGCAATAGTAAGACCATCGATAATCTTTTTAGCCTTTATCTCTTGATATATTGATATTAATGTATTAATAATTATAACACCTAAAAATGTTGCATTGACAAACTGTCCAGTAGTTAATACTAAAATAAATAATACAACATTAATTATATTAAATAAAGTAATTGTATTAGATAAAACAATAGTCTTAATACTTCTCGAATGTTTAACATTCTTATTATTAACAAGCCCATTAGATATACGATACTCAACATCCTGTCTATTTAAACCATCCATTATTAATACCTCTTTCCTACACATACTACAATAATTTTATCAAAATATATATCATCAGTCAATTAATCTAACACTTAAAAATAATATAAATAATATGTAAATAAAAACAAGAGTATATTACCCCTGTTCTATAACCATTTATTACTTACTAACTCTAATATTTCATCTCTTTCATACTGATTAGTAAACTCTATTATCTTCTTAATAACACTCTGAATTAAAACACTATTATTTAAATCTACTTCATCTTTAGAAAGTATCTTACTAAGACCTCTTTTATATTGATTATCCTCAACATATAAAGATAAACTATGATCTATTTGATATATAATTCTTAATTGATTAGGATTCTCTCCATCACAAGAAAATATTAATTCTCGATACCAATCTATTAACTTAGATGATAAAGTATCACCATATTCATATTCATAATTAACTATTTTATCATAATTAGGACAATTACTTAAAATCTTATTAACATATCTTAAATTAATTGTTTTAGTTTCTACTAAATCTGTATCTATCATATAACTACCCACCTTATCTTAATTTCAGTATAACATATTTTATAACAATGTAAAGTATAATTAACTATTTTTATCTATATTCTAATAATACTTTTTAATCTAGCTATTACTTTCTTCTCTATTCTAGATATATATGATTGACTAATACCTAACTTATCTGCTACTTCTTTTTGTGTTAATTCTCTCTTATTATTTAAGCCATATCTTAACTCAATAATTTCTCTATCTCTCTCATTTAACTTATTAATCTCATCAATCATAATCTTCTTATCAAGTGCATTTTCTAATCCTTTAGTAACTATATCTGGTGAAGTACCTAATACATCCTCTAAATGAAGTTCATTTCCTTCCGCATCAAAACTAAGACTATCTTCAAAGCTAACTTCTCCCTTTCTTCTCTTAGTCTTTCTTAAATACATAAGTATTTCATTATCAATACATCTCGAAGCATAAGTAGCTAACTTAATATTCTTATCTAATTTATAAGTACTAACTGCCTTAATCAAACCAATTGTTCCTATAGAAACCAAGTCCTCTAAATCAACATTAGTATTATCATACTTCTTAGCTAAGAATACTACTAATCTTAAATTATGTTCAATTAATTTATCACTAGCTTCCTTATCCCCATTTTCTTTTCTACCAACCCAATATATTTCTTCTTCTTTAGAAAATGGTTCCGGTAATTTATCAGTACTACCTATAAAAAAACAATAATTATATTTATTTAATATCTTCTTTATTAACTCTATTATCTTCTTTATAATATCACCCTTTCATTAATATTATAAATTACTAATAATAAAATTATTGTCGAATACTAAGTTATCTAATACATAAAATTCACTTCATATTTTTGCCACTTTTACCATTTTTCTTCAATCAGCTAATTATTATTACCTTAATCTATTAACTATTAAATTATCTAAAAACTCCCCATAAGATATATTCTTAAGTTTTAACTCTTTAGGTATTAAACTATGTTCTGTCATACCAGGTAAAGTATTTATCTCTAATACATATATCTCATTATCACTAACTATCATATCTACTCTAGCATAATCTTTACTATTTAAAGTAATAAATACTTCTTTAGCAATATCTTTAATTCTACTAACTATATCATCACTTAAACTAGATATATCTATATATGTCTTATCATCATCATACTTAGCTTTATAATCATAAAATATAGAATTAGGTTTAATATCTAATACATCAAGTACTTCTATCTCATTACCATTTTCTATCACACCACAAGATATTTCATTACCACTAATATATTCTTCTACTAATATATCATATCCTAACCTCTTTAATTTCTTTAACCCTCTCATTAACTCTCTAACATTATTAACTATCATAACTCCCACACTAGAACCTTCTTCATTAGGCTTAATAACTAATGGATAATCTAACTTACTATAATTCTTTTTATCTATCTTATCACTATTCTTAATAAACAAATATTTAGGAGTCTTAATATTATTACTTTCTAATAACTTCTTAGTAATATATTTATTCATTCCAATAGCACTACCTAGTACATCACTACCTATATAAGGAATATTCAAGCACTCTAATAACCCTTGAATACTACCATTCTCCCCTATCCCACCATGTAATCCAATAATAACTATATCTAGTTTATTATTTAATATATCATATACCCATTTATTATCTAATTCATAAGGTATAAATATCTTAACTATATTATACTTACTACTATCAAGATTATTTATTATCTCCATACCAGTATTTACTGATATATCACACTCATTAGATCTTCCACCATATATAACACCTACATTTAATTTCATATCATCACCAATATAAATATATGATTAAAAGAAAAAAACTACGCCTGTAGTTTCTATCTTTTACGTCTTCTAACCAATCTATTTTGTCTAATAACTTCATCTTTTGAAATATCTAAATTAATTTTATAAGATATTCTAGGTTCTTTAGATTTAACTATTGGACAATTTAATCCTTTTAATTTCTTTAAACTATAATTATCTATTAAATAGTCATAAACATTAACTTTATATTTATCTCTACCCATAAATATAATAGTAAATACTGAAATAGTTATATTACCTTTATCTATTTTAACCATAACTATATCATCTTCAGTTAAATATGTCTCTTTAGGGATATTATCAATAGTTATATTATCTATACTATTTTCTAATACTTTTAAAGTATAATAACTAATAATATTATCATCACTATCCATATATTCCATTAATTCATTTCTAGCACTATCTTTAACCCATTTAACAATATCATTTTCACTAGATATACACAAAGTATTATAATCGGTATAAAATACTCCATCTAAATTCATTAAATAAACATTACCATTATCTCTATTAAATAAACTATCTAATTCTTTTCTAGATAGCATAATCTCTCTATCATTAGATTTAACAGCCTTAGTTAAAATTAAAGCACTATCTCCATCCATAACAACATACTTCTCATATATTTCTCCATCTTTAATCATTACATATACTTCATCATAATTAAATAATTGCATAGTATGTTTAGTTTCTATTACACCTTTTTGTGATATATAAGTAGGAATATTTGAACAAGGAAAATACTTTCTCCTATCATCTTTTATATATCCATTAACAGGAACACAAGGATAATCTATAATATCATGATATAAAATTCCTCTTTTATTAAATATAGTTAATGACTCATTATAACCAACACTCACTTGTACACAAGTATCACCTACATATGGTCTATTAACTATCTCTAAAATTTCTTCTCTATTTTTCATTTATCTAACTCCTTCCATAATCCAATTTTAACACAAATATATTGTTATTAAAACCACTACTATAAAATATTCTAAAAATACCTCAGATATCACTATCTGAAGTATTAAATTACCACCTCAATTATCAAAGTAAAATATTTTTTATTTTGAACAATATGTATCATTTACTTTAGTGTAACCTTCAGGACATGCTTGAGATACATTACTATAATAATAACAATTTGTACCACTAGGAGCGACACCGCCGTTGCATCTATATTTTCTAGTATAAGTACAATTATTAGCGCCAGGTCTTCCACTATTACCACAATAGCAATGACCACCACTACAAGAACCAGATACAGTAGGATTTGTAGCACTACCAGTTATACAACTACAAGAGCCTCCGTTTACCCAATATGAAGAAGCGGCCGTTACTTTTTCACATCGAGTTCCATTAGATGTCATATTATATCCACTTGGACAACTAGCAGTTGCATTAACTATTGATATACTACAATTACTAATATTATTCATAGTATCTTTTATATAATAAGTATGCTCACCGACACTAATTGGCATAGACGTACTATTTTCTCCACTATATGAAGAATCCCATCCATAATATAGTAAACCATTGGAAGTTTCAGCAGTAATTTCCGTACCATTCGCACTTAAAGTACATGAAAGTGTTTCAAACTCTTCCTCAGTAAATGCTACTATATTTATTCCATAATCTTTATCTGAATATTTAGTAGATACTGGTATTTCTATTAAAAAGTAATTACCACTTCTCTTTATATTTACATCACCGACTATTGCATTTTCATCAAGTTCTTTAGTATATGTACCATAAGTTATAGTATTATTAACTATTGTTAAATCTTTAGAAGTACCATCATCAAAGTTTATTTTAATGCCATTATCTATTTTTACTATATTTTTAACTTTATTACCAACTACATCACTCATTATTTCATTAGTAACAACTGTTTTATCATTTAGCATAACTGTTTCAACATTTACATCATCAGATTTATTTCTAATTTTTAATGTTAAATTAATTAAAAAATATGCCATTGCGAATGTTAAAGCACCTGCTAAAATAACTTCTACTATTAAATAACCTTTATTATTTAGTTTCATATTATACCACCTATTATTAATATAATTATAAACTATTTAATTAAATAAATCTATAGTTTTAAAATAAAAAGACTATAGTTATACCTATAATCTCTACTATCTATTATTTTAAATTAGCTACTGGTAAGACACTAATAGATCTAACTATCTCTAGTATCTCCCCTGTTTTCATAGTATTACTAGCTAAATAATATTCAATACCATTACTATACCAATTTACTGAATTACTATTTACTATAGCTACTGAATCTGCTAATAATTCTAACTCTCCAAAAGTAGGTACTATAACATGCTCATCATTAGCTTTTGATACTTCTTCAACTAAGATAAATGGATTATCACCATCAAATGTTAATATTAATCTCTCTCCTGTTGAAGTACTAACCTTTTCTTGACTAGTTAAATAAGTATTAGTAGGTAAATACATAGGATATACTATATCATCTATTGTAGCAGTACTCTTAGTTTGTTCAGTCTTATTATCTTTATTATCCGTATTAGAGCCTATATTCTTTTCTTCAATTATTTGATTTAAATCAAAATAATTATCTTTAAATTTAGGACTATAATCTATCTTATCAAAAGTCATCTTTATTTCTACATTTCCATCTTTATCTAATACTCTTACTTCTTTAACATTATAATTCTTATCCATATATATTTCTTGACTAGTTAATTTATCATTATTAGGATAATTTACATTAGAAGTTAATACATATTTATTATCTACTTCTTTCATACTAATATTATCAGTATTATTTATATCATCTAATAAAGATGTTAATAAATATACTTGAGAATTATTGTATGGCCAATCACTTTGAAACTTAAAGCTTTTATTTAGTGATGGTGTAATTACATATATACCTGTGTCATTTCTTAAAATAACTTGTTCATGATTATTAGTAGTATTAACTAAATCTATCTTATAATAATCATTCTTCTTATAAGAAACTTTAACATTATATGTATATATATCTTCATTATTTATTAGTTCCATAACTCCTTCGACATAATAACTTTTTAAATTATTAATTTTTTTACCAAATTCATCTACTACCTTACTAGAACTAGTTTTCCCACATCCAGTAATAAATATTGCAACCAAAATAAATATTAAGAAAGTTTTTTTCATATTTCACCCCATTAAAATCTTTCTATTAAATTATATGGAAGGAATTAATGTTTATGATGAATATTTTTTAATTTTTTGGTAAATATATTAGTAGTATAAAAAAGGAGGAATAAAAGATGAATGCTTTACTTAAAACTGGTTTAGTAATTAGTATTATAGGTTGTATTAATTGGGGACTAGTAGGTATATTTAACTTCAACTTAGTAGAATATCTTTTTGGAGATGGTACCCTATTAACTAGATTAGTATATATTTTAGTACTCATATCTGGTTTATTAGATATAGCTATTTTAACTAAAGATTTAGATAGATAATAACTACGCTATAATTTTAGTGTAGTTTCTTTATTTTTATGATATACTTAAGTTAGGGTGATATAATGAATGAAATAAAATGTCCTAACTGTGGTACTATCTTTCAAATAGATGAAAGTGATTATGCATCTATTGTTAAACAAGTAAGAGATAGTGAATTTAATAAAGAAATTAATTTACGAGATAAAGAATATCAAAAAGATAAAGAAAACTCTATTAAACTAGTTCAAATTGAATTAGAAAAGAAATATAGTGATGAAATAAATAAAAAAGAATTAACTATAACTAATTTACAAAATGAACTTAAACTTAAAGATACTAACCAAGAATTAGTATTAAAAAATGCTTTAAGTGAAAAAGAAAAAGAAATAAATGATCTAAATAATAAACTAGAAAATAGTAGTAATACTTATCTTCTTAAAGAAAAATCTTTAAAAGAACAATATGAAGATAAAATAAAAAGTAAAGATGAACAAATAGCTTATTATAAAGATTTTAAAGCTAGACAATCTACTAAAATGATTGGTGAATCACTAGAACAGCACTGCAATAATGAGTTTAATAAATTAAGACCGCTATTTGGTAATGTTTACTTTGAAAAAGATAATGATATTAAAACAGGTTCTAAAGGAGACTTTATCTTTAGAGAATATGATGAAGATGGTATAGAAATTATCTCTATTATGTTTGAAATGAAGAATGAAGCAGATGAAACTAGTTCCAAACATAAAAATGAAGACTTCTTAAAAGAATTAGATAAAGATCGTAAAGAAAAAAATTGTGAATATGCTGTTTTAGTTTCTCTACTAGAAATAGATAATGAATACTATAATACTGGTATTGTTGATATGTCTCATAGATATCCTAAAATGTATGTAATTAGACCGCAATTCTTTATACCATTAATTACTCTATTACGAGGAGCTGCTCTAAATACTTTAGGATATAAAAAAGAACTTCAAATAGTTCAAAATCAAAATATAGATATCTCCCACTTTGAAGATAATATTAATTCATTTAAAGAAGGTTTTGGAAGAAACTATCGTCTAGCTAGTGAAAAGTTTAAAAAAGCTATTGAAGAAATCGATAAATCAATGGATCACTTACAAAAGATTAAAGATGCCTTAATATCTAGTGAAAATAACCTACGTCTTGCCAACAATAAGATAGAGGATTTAACTATTAAAAAACTAACTAGTAATAGTCCTACTGTCGCCAAGATGTTTGAAGAAGAAAAGAACGCTCAAGATTAAGCGTTCTTTTTGTTATCTAGTTATAATTAGTTTTAAAACTATCACTATCGCAATAAATACTCTATAAAAAGCAAATACTGAAAAATCATGTTTCTTAATATATGCTAATAAGAACTTAATACATAGAAGTCCTACTACCATTGAAGTAATAACACCAACTATTATTTCTTTACTAATAATTAAATCACCAACATTAACAATAGCAGCTCCAAAAATAATTGGTGTAGATAATAAGAAAGTAAACTTAGCTGCTGCCTCTCTTGATACTCCCATTAATCTAGCCGCTAATATTGTTGTTCCACTTCTAGAAAAACCCGGAATAACCGCTAAAGCCTGTGATAAACCAATAATAAAAGTTTGTTTAAATGTTAATTCTTTAAAACTTGTTTCTTTCGTATAATGTTGACTTGCCCATTTATCTCCTAAATAAATAAGTACACCCATAACTGCTAAACTAATTGCTATAATTAAAATATTACCTCTAACAACATTAGTAATAACATCTTCAAACAGCATACCAACTACTGCTCCAGGAATAGTTGCTGCAACTAAATACCAAAACATTCTATTATTAAAGTTATCTTTCTTTTTAAATACTTTTTGGAATACTCCCCCTACTAACTTTAACCAATCTTTAAAATATACTATAAGTACGGACATTAATGTTCCAAAATGTAATGCTACATCAAATGCTAATTTCTCACTCTCCGTCATACTTAAATTAAAATTAAATAAATATGGAATAATTATTAAATGTGCTGAAGAAGATATTGGTAAAAACTCTCCAATTCCTTGTATTATTCCTAAAACTATACTTTGCCATAAACTCATATTTATACCTTCTTTCTACTTATTAACCTTTGTAATAACACCAACACCAATAATAGTATTATCTTCTATTATCTTAAATGAATATCCTATATCCACTGTAATATCTTTATCTAATAAAATATCTATATTAGTATATTCACCACTTCTTATCATATTATCTATACTTATTATCTTACCACTAACAACTGTATTCCATAAAGATATATTAATACTAGAATTTAACTCTTTACTTATTGTTGTATTATTACCTTCATCTTCTTTATATAAATATATTCTAGTTTCTATACTATTAGTAGTAATTAAACTATTCTTAGTAGCAATAGTCTGTCCCTTAATAACATCAACTTTATCATTAATAATTAATTCTACTCTATTACCTATATAAGCACTACTAACACTAATACCATCTACTAATATCTTATTAATCTTAACCTCAACACTATCAATACTCATCCCACTTACTTCAAGAATATCTCCTGTATTAACCTTACCACTCTTAATAACACCACTTATATAAGTCTTACTATCAGTAGTATAAACATCCTCTATTATCATCGCAAACTTATCATTAACCGAATATCCCTTAATTAAAGACTCTATCTTAGATTCTTGATAATTACTATAATGAGTATATAAACTACTACCCTCTCTTATAATTAAATTATTATTATCATTCTTCTTACTATCCCTAATACCACTCTTATATAATGATACACCTGATATTACTATAGATATTACCATTAATATAGGTATTATTATTAATAAGTTCTTAGTAATCTCATCTTCTTTTTTAACTTTTTTCTTCTTTACTGACATATCTTCCCTCTATTCTTACATTACTAATTATAACATAACCTAATATATATTTACAACAAAAATACCTAAGATTTTATATTCTTAGGTATTTAATTTATTCTACTACAAATGGGCTTGACGCTGTGCCTGATCCACTAGACAAAATAGTGCCTGATTTAAGTGATATAACCGGACGAACACCAACAGAAGAAGTAACATTGCCACCATACATGCCACCACTTGGAGAATTGGTAAACACAGTAGCAACAGAATATTCAAAATAATAAGGAGACAAAGTCCAAGTATAAATGCCACTGTTATATAGATAAAAAGTTTTATTCAACTCCTCATATACAGCACCAGCATAAGCAATTTCATTTGCTGTAATTAATCCAACAGGATATGTTAACCTTCCATTGCCATTACTTGTATTAACAGTAAACTTATCTTTTGCATTTTGACATTTTAATGTTGGCTGCTTATTTGTATCTAATCTTGTATATGCTCCGAAATATAAATGTGAATTGCTTGTTGTATAACTTCGGTCATTACAAAATACTGTATCTTCTAATTTTGATGTATAACTCGTCATATTATTTTTGTACCATGTATCTACCTTAGTTTTTACTGCCGAATTAGTTGTATTCGACGTATCACTAACACTACTACCATACATATATCCAACATATTTTGCATTATCATCGCTAGTATTAAA
>OLHG01001640.1_pt1 | contig 13270 bp, 13 predicted proteins | sample 1605971 | NCBI WGS metagenome assembly OLHG01 (sample SAMN03283289) | human gut metagenome | biome: human-associated habitat; material: feces | host: Homo sapiens | place: Peru | collected 2012 | reverse complement strand
TTAAGTTAGTATCACCTGTATCATTAACTTCTATTGCTTATGGAACAACAAATGAATGGAATACATCTTGGGTAAAGAAATGGTTAAATGAATATTTCTATAGTAGATTAGAAAGAACAGACTTAATTAAAGATACAGAATTTTGTATAGATCCTGTGGATGTAACACCAGACTCATATACAAAGATGACAACATGTACAAATAAAGTAACAGAAAAAGTAGGACTATTAACATATGAAGATTATATATATGCCTTAGATGGGACAACAATTCAAGATGGAGGATCATATTTAGATGAAGATGAAATATCATGGCTTATAACGCCAACAAATAACGATGTTACAAAAATATGGCAAACAGATTATAATAGTCCTGGTAAACTTAAAATAGATTCATCCACAAACAATAGGACATATTATACAAATACATATGGATTAGGAGTCCGCCCAGTAATAAGTATAAAAGATAATGTATTAGTAAAGAGTGGAAAAGGAACAAGAGACAATCCATATATATTAAGTAGTGAGAGAAGTTTGAAAAATAATACAAAACTTAATTTAGGAAAAATAGGAGATTATGTATACTTAGATGAGTCAAATAATCCATATGTAACAGAGTTTACAGAGTCATATATAAATAAAATAAATAATAAAACAAGTACATCAAAAGTAAGATATAGAATAGTAGAAATAAATAGTGATGGAAGTATAAAAGTAGAGAGAGCAGATGTACTAAAGAATTTACCAGATACAGTAGCAATAAGACCTAAAATGCATATACCATTTTATAGTATAGATACAGGAGAAGGATTAACAAGTTGTCTATATTCACCAGAAAAAAAATACGGAGAAGAAAATATGACAGGGGATTATTATTTAGGAGGATGTACAAACCATAATAGATTTGACTTAATGGAAGGCGAAGGAGAATTTATCGTTAACACAGGAGAGAGCTTACCTTACTATTTAAATAACGCAACAAATAGTTTTTATAATTGGTATAGTGATAAAACAAAGCGGATGATAATTCCAACAACAATTAAACTAAAACAAAGTGGATACTCAAGAGACTATAGTGCCTTATCTGAAGATGGAGAAGTGACACTTAATGTAGTCTTACCAAGTTGGGGAGAAATGTATGCAGGAAATGATCTAAACATAGGTTACTGGTATACAAATTGGTGGGGAGACTCGTCTATGTCACTTGTATATGCTAGTGGACTGGGTAGTGGTGACAACAATGCTCATGCATGGCTTTCGACACGTCCAGTTATTACATTATCAAAAAACGTTTATATAACAAGTGGCAATGGTACATCAAATAATCCATATAGCTTAGATATTTAAAATATTGATTGATTATTATTGACAATAAACATCTTTTGTGTTAATATTTATTTAGACACGAAAAGGTGTTTTTATTTTAAAAAAATCATAAAATTAAAAGTAGGTGGAATATGAAACGTTTAGCAAGATTTTTTGTTAGTGTAAAAAAAGAAATGAAAAAAGTTAGATGGCCAGGAAAAAAAGATATGATTAAATTTTCAGTAGCTACTATATCTATAGTTTGTTTCTTTATGTTATTCTTCTCTGTATCAGATGGAATAATAAGTGCGATTGTGAAGGTGTTTAGTTAATGGAAAAAGAATGGTATGTAGTTAACACTTATTCTGGGCATGAGAATAAGGTAAAAGAAAAATTAGAGATGAGAGCTAGTTCTATGGGAATGGAAGATTATATATTTCGTGTAGTTGTTCCAGCTCAAAAAGAAGTAGTTGTAAAGAATGGAAAAGAAGTAGAAAAAGAAAATAAAATGTTTCCAGGTTATATATTGGTTGAAATGATTATGACTGATGAAGCATGGTTTATTGTTCGTAATACTCCAGGTGTTACTGGATTTATAGGATCTAGTGGTAAAGGAGCAAAACCATTCCCTTTAACAAAACAAGAAGTAGATAAGATTCTTGGAAATATGGGAATGAGTAGAATTGATGTCGTAAATGAAATAAAAGAAGGAGATACTGTCAAAGTGACGAGTGGAGCATTTGCTAATATGTTTGGTAAAGTAAAACTTGTTGATATGGCAAATCAAAAAATTGAAGTTGCTCTTGATTTATTTGGTCAAGAAACTATTGTTGAAGTTTTATTTACGGAAATAGAAAAAGCATAGAAGACTAGTGATAGTCTTTTATTTGTAGGAGGTTTATGAAGAAAATAGTTATAATAATGATAATTTTAATTCTACTTTTTGTAGGAATATTTACTGGAGTTAAATTATATGAATGCTATAGAATTAAAAATGCAGTAATATTAGTAGAACTTGTAGATGACCTGGATGTAGAATTTAATAGTAAAACTTATTTATCAAATATAATAAAAAGTATAAATGGTGAATATAAGGACTTTGAAATAGATACAACTAAATTAGGTGAAAAAACTATAAAATTTGATTATATTAATGATGAAAAAATAAAAGTATCTTATGAATTTAAAATAAATATAAAAGATACAGTGCCACCTTTTGTTAATTTATCAAATAGATATAGTGTAATATTAGGAAGTGAAGATACATTACTTAGAGATATTATGTGTGGTGATAACGAAGATGACAATCCAAAATGCGAAATAGAAGGTGAGTATGATTTAAATAAAATAGGAACATATCCTTTGACATTTAGGGCAAGTGATAAGAGTGGCAATGAAACTATTAAAAATTTTGATTTAATAGTTAAAGAAAAAAGTAAACCAATTTATTCTAATGATTATACAGACTTTAAATATATATATGATAATTATAAAACAGAGAATACTAGAATTGGACTTGATATATCTAAATATCAAGGTGATGTAGATTTTTCTAAAGTAAAGAGTGCTGGGGTGTCTTTTATAATGATTAGAGTAGGTACTAAAAATTTTGAGACAAAAGAATATGTTTTAGATCCAAAATTTAAACAAAATATAGAAGGAGCTATAAAGGAAGGTATAGATGTAGGTATATATTTTTATTCTTATGCAAGTAGTAAAAAGGAAGCAAAAGATGATGCTAACTGGGTAATTGAACAAATAAAAGATTATAAAATATCTATGCCTATCGCTTATGATTGGGAAGATTGGAGTGATTATAATAGTTATAATTTAAGTTTTTATAAACTAAATCAAATAGCTAAAACTTATTTAGATACTATTAAGGATAATGGTTATGATCCAATACTTTATGGAAGTAAATTTTATTTACAAAATATTTGGGATAATGAATATTACGATACTTGGTTAGCTCATTATATAAATGAAACTAATTATGAAGGAAACTATACTATGTGGCAGTTATGTGATAATGGTAAGATAGATGGTATAAATGGTTATGTAGATATAGATATATATTATACTGAAAATTATTAATAATTTGTATATTATTAAATATAATAAAAATATGAAAAAATATTTACAAATTAAAAAAAATGTGTTATTATGATAGAGCTATATTAATTTATATAGTTTTTGTGGGAGCTAATGACTAGATTTATTCTAGAAGCGGAGCATTTGAACCACAACGAAAAAACGAAGATTTTATAGGAGGTGTTTTTCGTGGCACAATTAGTTAAACAAATTAAATTACAAATTCCAGCAGGAAAAGCTACACCAGCTCCACCAGTAGGAACTGTACTTGGACCAGCAGGAATTAATTTACAAGAATTTTGTACAAAATACAACGAAGCAACAAGAGATAAAATGGGAGATATATTACCAGTTGAAATATCTATTTATGATGATAGATCATTCGATTTCGTAGTAAAAACTCCACCAGCACCATTTTTACTAAAAAAAGTAGCAGGTATCAAATCAGGAGCTGCTAAAGGTGAAACTGTTGCAACTATCTCTAAAGATAAATTAAGAGAAATCGCTGAAACTAAAATGCCAGATTTAAATGCTAACGATGTAGAAGCAGCAATGAGAACTATCGAAGGAACTGCTCGTAACATGGGTATTAAAGTATCAGAATAAGAATAAGAATAAGAAAAAGAAAAAATTAATTCATATAGGTTAAACCTATGTGGAAGGATAAAATAGTCCGCATAACCACATAAGGAGGGAAAATAATGAAGAAGAGTAAAAGACATACTGCTAATTTAGAACAAGTTGAAAAAAATAAACTTTATACTAAAGAAGAAGCAATCAAACTTATCAAGTCTACATCAAACTTAAAATTCGATTCAACAGTTGAAGTTGCAATGAATTTAAACTTAGATGTAAAAAAAGCAGACCAACAATTAAGAGGAGCAATAGTTTTACCACACGGAACTGGTAAAAGTAAAAAAATCCTAGTATTAGCAAAAGGAGAACAAGCAAAAGCAGCAACTAATGCTGGAGCAGATTTTGTTGGAGACTTAGATTTAATTAACAAAATTGAAACAGAAAATTGGTTTGATTATGACGTAATCATTGCTACTCCAGAAATGATGCCTGCACTTGGTAAAATTGGTAAATTACTTGGACCTAAAGGCTTAATGCCAAACCCTAAAACTGGAACTGTTACAATAGATGTAGCAAAAGCAGTTGAAGAAACAAAAAAAGGTAAAGTAAATTACAGAACTGATAGCTATGGAAATATCCACGGTATCATTGGTAAAGTAAGTTTTGACGAAGAAAAATTAGTTGAAAATCTTAAATACTTTGTAGAAAGTATCATCAAAGTAAAACCTACAACAGTAAAAGGTACATATATTAAAAATATATCTGTATCATCTACTATGGGTCCTGGAATTAAAATAGATACAAATTCATTTGACAAATAGTAATTTGCAGTATATAATATAGACAAACAAGAAAAATTATGCCAAAGACAGTAAGGACAAAAGTTTAAAAATCTTACCGAGGAATAAATAATAAGAAATTTTTATCCCTCGTATTCGCGAGGGATTTTATTCAACATATCGGCATAAAGAAAGGAAGGTTATTGTGGCAAACGCAAAGATAATTGAAAGAAAAGCAGAAGTTGTTTCAGAAATCAAAAATAAATTTGAAAATGCTAAATCAGTAGTTCTATTTGACTACCGTGGTCTTACAGTAGCAGAAGTTACTGAATTAAGAAGAGCATTAAGAGCAAACAATTCTGACTACAAAGTATATAAAAATACTTTGACAAAAAGAGCGGTAGATGAACTAAATATTAATTTAGACGAATACCTTTCTGGTCCAAGCGCAATTTCATTTTCTGAAGATGAATTAAGTCCTGTAAAAGTAATCAGTGACTTTGCTAAAAAGCATAGTGCATTAGAATTAAAAGCAGGTATCGTTGAAGGAAAAGTAGCAAATGCTGCTGAACTAGAAAAATACGCTGCAATTCCATCAAGAGAAGGATTGCTTACAATGTTAGCCGGTGGATTAATCGGTACAGTTAGAGATTTATCTATATGTTTAGATTTATACTCTAAAGAAAAAGAAGAAAATTAATTAAAAATTTAAGGAGGAAAATAAAATGGCAAAATTAACAAGAGACGAATTTATTAGTGCTTTAAAAGAAATGACTATTCTTGAAATCAAAGAATTAGTAGATGCAATGAAAGAAGAATTTGGAGTAGATCCAAGTGCTGTAGCTGTAGCAGCTGCTCCAGCAGCTAGCGCTGAAGATGAAGGAGACGTAACTAAGACTGTAGTTTTAACTGCTGCTGGTGCTCAAAAATTACAAGTTATTAAAATTGTAAGAGAAATCACTGGTTTAGGTCTTAAAGAAGCTAAAGATGTTGCTGATAATGGTGGTAACATTAAAGAAAACGTTTCTATGGATGAAGCTAATGAAATTAAAGCTAAATTAGAAGAAGCTGGCGCTACTGTAGAATTAAAGTAGTTTATAATTGTTAAAGACAGGTCTTGAAAATAGACTTGTCTTTTTGTATAATATGTTTACATAGGAGGTTTTATTATGATTGATAAGGTACAAAGATTAAATTTTCAAAGAGAATCGTTTGAAAGAATATTACTTGAAAAATCGTTACTTATTGAAGATTGTGCTAGTGAGATTGACAATATTAATTGTGAGTTAGATATATTATATAAAAATTTAAATGATAAATTAGAAAAGAATGATAATACTTTGCTTCTTAAAAAAATATCAGATTTGAATAAAAGAAAAAAGATTATAATGGAAAAATATAAAAAGGAATTAGTTACTTTTAAGAGAGTAACAACTAGATTGGATAAATTAAGTAAAAGTATAAATGAAGAGTTGAATATAACTTTAAAGTTAAAATAAGCAGATTATATTATTTGGTATATTCTGTTTTATTTTGTAAAACTTATAAAAACTAATTGACAAACATATGTGCTTAACGTATAATTTAATTATGGTTAAGGAAATTCTGGTATTTTATGCATTAAGTTTTATGATTTAGGAGGTTTTGTAGATGAATATGGATAGTGTTAAAGAATTAGAATTATATAAAAATGTTCTAGATAAAAAAATAAAAGAAAAAAAGAAAATACTTGATAAATATTTAAAAGAAATAGCTATTCTTGAATGCTCAATTGATACTATGTTAACCGATGATTTGTCTGAAGAAAATAAGGATAAATTATTACCAAGAAAAATAAGTGTTTTAACGAGAAAAAGAGATGAATTAAATACTTTATATAATAAAGAAAATATGTTATATAATGGTTTGATGAAAAAATATGAATTAACTTTAGAAAAATTAAAGTTTTTAAATGAAGAATTGACAATTAGTGTTAAAAAATAATTTACAAAAGGAAAATAATATGAATGGAATTTTAAAACATAAAGAAGAAATGTCAAAAAGAATACAGATGTTAACTGAAGAATTTAATTTATCTTATATTAATAATTTTAAAAGTAAAAAACAATATTATAAATTAAGTGATCTTTTGTATAGAAAGCCTGATAATTTAGAAATTAAAAATCGTTTTAAAGTTGCTAGAAAAATAAAGGAGCAAAATGAAAAGAAATATTATCAGATGCTTCATAAAGTAGATTTATTTTATAAGAAAAATAGACAACTAGTATTTGCATTTGAAAGTGGAAGTTATTATGTAAAATATTCTTTTTTTACTAATGAATTATTTGCTGAAAATAATTTGTCGGATGAAATTTTAGTTAATTTAGATTATCATAAAGATTCTTTAGTTATAATTGATAAAATGATTAGTGAAAATAATTTAAACACGATTGAAAAAATAAAAATATTTTTTAGTAAAAGAATTAACAAATTAAAGAGGTGAAAATATGAATAAATATTTAGATGAAGAGTTAGCAAAATATAAAAGAAAAAGTCATGTTTTAAATCATGAAATAAGAAAACAAAATATAAATATTATTAAGTTAAAAAATGAAAGAGAAGTTTTAGGTTCTATATTAACGGCTGTTAAATCTAATAAAAATCATTATGAAATTGAAAGGACTATAAAAAAAATAAACAGATTAGATGCAAAAATTAAAAAACATGAATTGATAATGTTGAAAATGGAATTAACGGAGTTTTATAATAATGCAAAATTACAAGAACTTAAAATCTTGGATGAAAGCAGAAATAAAACTGATAGAGAAGTATTACATTTAAGACATGATATGGTGTAAAGGAGAAATATGGAACATTATTTTACAAATAATGAAAATTTAAAAAGTGAGATAAGAACTATTAATTATAGCTATGATGCAAATGATTTTGTGTTTTTATCAGATTTAGGAGTCTTTTCTAAAGATAAGATTGATTATGGATCTAAAGTTTTAGTAGAAAACTATTTAAAATATAATCATGATAATAAAAAAATATTAGATGTAGGATGTGGGTATGGATTTATTGGTATTGTATTATCTAAAGTTACAAATAGTTATGTAGAAATGGTTGATGTGAATAAGAGAGCATTACATTTGACTGAAAGAAATATAAACGAAAATAAAGTTAATGCTAAAGCTTATATGAGTGATGCTTACCAGAGTGTTAAATATAAATATGATGTTATTATTACAAATCCACCTATAAGAGCAGGCAAAGAAAAGGTTTTGGAGATACTTAATGGTTCAGTTGAACATTTGAATCCTGGTGGAGAATTATGGTTTGTTATAAGAAAAGACCAAGGAGCAAAAAGTATAGTAAAAGTACTTAATAAAGAACTAATTGTTGAAAACACAGAAAAAAGTAAAGGATTTTATATTTTTCGTGCTAAAAAGTATTGAAAAGTTTACAGTTTTCTGATAATATTATAAATTGCGATACGTGTATTTTTTATCGTTATTGTGTTTTTAAATCTATGGAATTGGGGTGACTAAATGGCTTACAAAGTTGAAAAGTTTGGTATGTCTAGAGAAAGAAGAAATTTCTCACATTTAAAGAATAGATTTGAACTTTCAAATTTACTTGAAATTCAAAAAGATTCTTTTCAAAAATTTTTGGATGAGGGGATAAAAGAGGTATTTGAAGATATTTTTCCAGTGGAGAGTTTCAGTGGAAGTTTATCGCTTGAATTTGGTGAATATACTTTAGAAGAACCTAGATATTCAGTTAATGAATCAAAGGAAAGAAGAGTAACATATGCTGCACCTTTAAAAGTTAAAGCAAGATTGTTTATTAACGAAACTGGTGAAGTTAAAGAACAAGAGGTATTCTTAGGAGATATTCCACTTATGACAGAAAATGCATCATTTATTGTAAATGGTGTTGAAAGAGTAATTAACTGTCAATTAGTTCGTTCACCTAGTATTTATTTCAAGAGAGAAATAGATAAAAATGGACGTAACATAATTACAAGTGAAGTTATACCTAGTAAAGGAACTTGGTTAGAGTATGAACTTGATGCTAGAAATATTTTCTATGTAAGAATAGATAGAACAAGAAAAGTTCCAATTACAACATTCTTACGTGCTTTAGGTTTATCTAGTGATGATGATATTATTAAAGTGTTTGGTGAAGATGAATATATCACTAATACTATAGAAAAGGATTCTACTAATAATACTGATCAAGCATTAATAGAAATATATGAAAAATTAAGACCTGGAGAACCTGCTACATTGGATTCTAGTAAAAACCAATTAATAACTAGATTCTTTGATAAGTTTAGATATGATTTAGCTAAAGTAGGACGTTACAAATTTAATAGAAAGTTAAATGTATGTGACAGATTACTTAATAATCGTATTGGTGAAGATATAGTTGTTGATGGAGAAATTAAAGTTAAAAAGGGTACTTTAATCACTAAAGAATTATTGGAAGAAATTAAACCAATATTTGAAAGTGGTTATGGTGTTCATGAAGTTAAAATTAATGAAGAATTAGATCAATATAATAAAGTTCAAGAAGTTTTAGTTTATGCTAATGATGGAACTGATAAAATCATTAAAGTTATTGGTAATGATCAAAGTATTGATACTAAGAGATTAACTATTAGTGATATTTATGCTAGTGTTAACTATTATATTAATTTACATTATGGAGTAGGTAATTTTGATGAAATTGACCATTTAGCTAATAGACGTGTAAGACAAGGTGGAGAATTAATTCAAAATCAATTTAGAGTTGGTATTGCTCGTATGGAAAGAGTAATTAGGGAAAGAATGACTACCCAAGATATAGATACTGTAACACCTAAGAGTTTAATAAATATTAGACCTGTTACAGCAGCTTTAAAAGAATTCTTTGGTAGTAGCCAATTATCTAAATTCATGGATCAAATTAACCCATTAGCTGAGTTATATGATAAACGTAAACTTAGTGCTTTAGGACCTGGTGGATTATCAAGAGATAGAGCAGGTATGGAAGTTCGTGATGTTAACTCATCTCACTATGGTAGAATTTGTCCAGTAGAAACTCCAGAAGGACAAAATATTGGACTTATTACAAGTTTAGCTGGTTATGCTAAATTAAATGAATATGGATTTATAATGACTCCATATAGAAAAGTTGAAAATGGAAAACTTACTGATGAAATAGTTTATATGACAGCTGATGAAGAAGAAAATTTCTATATTTGTCCAGCAACTGTTAAAGTTAATGATAAAAACGAAATTGAAGAAGACAGTGTACCAGTAAGATTTAATAGAGATAACTTGGTTGTAGAAAAAAATAAAGTTGATTATAGTGATGTTTCACCAAGTCAAATAGTAAGTATTACAACTAGTATGATACCATTCCTAGAACATGATGATGCTAACCGTGCACTAATGGGTGCTAATATGCAACGTCAAGCAGTACCATTAATGGTTACTGAAGCTCCAATTGTAGGAACTGGTGTTGAAAAATATGCTGCATTAGATTCTGGCTGTGTAATAAAATCTAAAGATGAAGGTGTAGTAGATTATGTTGATGGTAAGAAGATTATTATTAAAAATAGTAAAGGTAAACATGAATATGAACTAATAAGTTATCAAAGAAGTAATGCTGAAACTTGTTATACTCAAAAGCCTATTGTTAAAAAAGGTGATGAAGTTAAAGTTGGAGATATTATTGCTGATGGACCTAGTACAAATGATGGAGAAATCTCTTTAGGTAAAAACTTAACAGTTGCATTCATGACTTACAATGGATATAACTATGAAGATGCAGTTATATTAAATGAAAGAATAGTAAAAAATGATGTATTAACTTCAGTACATATAGAAATGCTAGAAGTAGAATGTCGTGATACTAAATTAGGACCAGAAGAATTTACAAGAGATATTCCAAATGTTAGTGAAGAGGCTCGTAGAAATCTTGATGAACATGGTATCGTTAGAATTGGTACAGAAGTTAAAGAAAACGATATTTTAGTTGGTAAAATTACTCCAAAAGGAGTTCAAGAATTAACAAGTGAAGAAAAATTATTACATGCAATCTTTGGTGAAAAAACTCGTGAAGTTAGAGATACTTCATTAAGAGTACCTCATGGATCTAGTGGAATAGTACATGATGTACAAGTATTTACTAAAGATAACTCAGATGAATTACCTGCTGGTGTAATTAAGATTATTAGAATTTATCTAATAAAGAAAAGAAAGATGCAAGTAGGAGATAAGATGAGTGGTCGTCATGGTAATAAAGGTGTAGTAAGTTTAGTATTACCTGAAGAAGATATGCCTTATTTACCAGATGGAAGAACAGTTGATGTAATACTTAACCCATTAGGTGTTCCATCTCGTATGAACCTTGGACAAATTCTTGAAGTACACTTAGGAATGGCTGCTAAAACATTAGGTGTTCATATTGCAACTCCAGTATTCGATAGTGCTACTGAAGAAGATATAGTTAATATGACAAAAGAAGCTAAACTTGATCCTGACTACAAGACATGGTTATATGATGGTCGTACAGGTGAAAGATTTGACAAACGTGTTAATGTAGGTGTCATGTATATGATTAAACTTAACCACATGGTTGATGATAAGATGCATGCTCGTTCTACCGGACCTTACAGTTTAGTAACACAACAACCTCTTGGTGGTAAAGCACAATTTGGTGGTCAAAGATTCGGTGAAATGGAAGTTTGGGCATTATATGCTTATGGTGCTGCTCACATTTTACAAGAAGTATTAACTATTAAGTCAGATGACGTTTTAGGACGTGTTAAGGTATATGAACAACTAGTTAAAGGTAAACCAGTTGATCAAGCAGGAGTTCCAGAATCATTTAGAGTTTTAATTAAAGAGTTCCAAGCTTTAGGTTTAGATATTAGTGTATTAACTAAAGATGGATTTAAAGATGTAAAAGAACTTGAAAAAGAAGAAAGTGATGAAGATACTCCAGTAACTATTGATGAAATAGATACAAGTAAAGAAGAAATAGTTGAAGAGCCACAAGAAGATGACTTTGATGATGAAGATGATGAATTTGAAGATGAGTATGACTCATTAGATGATTTAGAATATGATGAAAGTGATATGGAAGAAGGTGAAGAATAATGATGGATGTTAATTTATTTGAAGGAATTAGAATCGGTATTGCTTCACCTGAAAAAATCCGTTCATGGAGTTATGGGGAAGTTAAAAAACCTGAAACTATAAATTATAGAACACTTCGTCCTGAAAGAGATGGATTATATTGTGAAAAAATATTTGGTCCAACAAAGGATTTTGAATGTGCTTGTGGAAAATATAAAAGATTAAGATATAAAAATGTAGTGTGTGATAGATGTGGAGTTGAAGTAACTCGTTCTAAAGTAAGACGTGAGAGAATGGGACATATTGAACTTGCAACTCCTGTTGCTCACATTTGGTATACTAAAGGTGTACCACCTAAAATAGGACTAGTACTTGATATGTCTCCAAGAGATATTGAAGAAGTAATTTATTTTGTAAGTTATGTTGTATTAGACCCAGGTAATGCTCCTCTTGAAAAGAAACAAACTTTATCTGATAAAGAATATCGTGCATATTATGAAAAATATGGAAATACTTTTAAAGTAGGAATGGGTGCTGAAGCAATTAAAACTTTATTAAGTGAAGTAGATCTTGAAAAAGAAGTAGAAAGCTTAAAGAAAGAAATAGATGCTAGTCAAGGACAAAAGAAATTAAGATTAGTTAAAAGAGTAGATTGTTTACAAAGTTTTATTGAAAGTGGAAATAGACCAGAATGGATGATATTAGATGTACTTCCAGTATTACCACCTGATTTAAGACCAATGATACAATTACCTGGTGGAAGATTTGCAACAAGTGATTTAAATGATTTATATAGAAGAATTATTAATAGAAATAATCGTCTTAAGAAATTATTAGAACTTGGTGCTCCTACAATTATTGTACAAAATGAAAAACGTATGCTTCAAGAAGCAGTAGATGCTTTAATTGATAATGGTAGACGTGGAAGAAGTGTACAAGGTGTAGGAAATAGACCTTTAAAATCATTATCAAGTATGCTTAAAGGTAAACAAGGTAGATTTAGACAAAACCTATTAGGTAAACGTGTAGACTACTCAGGTCGTTCTGTTATTGCAGTAGGACCATCATTAAAGATGTATGAATGTGGTATTCCAAAAGAAATGGCTCTTGAGTTGTTTAAACCACATGTTATACATGAATTAGTTGAAAGAGAATTAGCTCATAATATTAAAGGTGCTAAAAAATTAATAGATGCTCAAGATGAAAGAGTATGGGATATTGTTGAAGAAGTTATTAAAGAACATCCAGTATTACTTAACCGTGCTCCAACTCTACATAGATTAGGTATTCAAGCATTTGAACCTAAACTAGTAGGTGGTAAGGCTTTAAGATTACATCCACTTGTTTGTACAGCATTTAATGCTGACTTCGATGGAGACCAAATGGCAGTTCACGTTCCATTAAGTGA
>OLHG01001638.1_pt1 | contig 13290 bp, 19 predicted proteins | sample 1605971 | NCBI WGS metagenome assembly OLHG01 (sample SAMN03283289) | human gut metagenome | biome: human-associated habitat; material: feces | host: Homo sapiens | place: Peru | collected 2012 | reverse complement strand
TTTGTAGTTCTATACGTATACCTACTTACTTTTCCCCAATCAGTTGTAAAATATAATATACATTAAAACTCATATTTAAGACAAAATAAAAATAGGTTGATATACAACCTATATTATTAATCTTTATTATAATTATAATCGGTATAATAAACATAACAACTACATTCTACACCATAATTATTTATATATGTGATTAGATGCATCTGTCCACTATTACCATATACACCACATGAATAATATAGTTGTTGTTTGTGTAGATAACCGTTGTCATAACCAAAATTATCTTTACAAACATTTATACCTAGTGTGTCAATTAGTTTTTTATTGCTTGATACTACACCTTCGTATTGATAACAGCATTTACCAATTCTTTTTGCGCCAAGATTTTTTGCGATTTTATTCATTTCTTTTTGTGTTACTTTTTTAATTTGTTTCATTTATTTACCCTCTTTTCTATTTCTTAATTCAATATAAGCGTTTTTTATATTAAATGTTTTTTGTAATTCAATTCTTAAATCTAGCAACATGGTATCTACTGCATTATTCCAATTGATAACCTTTTCAATGTAATAATCATCGCAACTATTGGGGTAGTACTTATTTAGACCCTCATTAATTAATTCAAATCCATCGTTTTCCATATCTTTTGTGTATAGGTCAAAAGTGTCTTTCATTGTGTCGCTTTTGAGTTCGTCCCAAAAATTAATACGATAATCATAAATCTCATTAATTTTTGCGTGGATAGCGTCTTCCATAAATTGCATTGGTATTTCTTTCATTTCTTTCATTTCTTTCATTCCTAGAGGGGTATCTCTTACCCCTTCCCTTTCTACACTTATAATTATACTCATATATTGTAACATGTCAACACTTTTTGTTAAAAATGCTTGATTTAAGAAAAAATTATCACTATAATAAAAAGTGAGAAAAGTAGGTGGTATATGGTATATAGTTTGAATATCAAAATATCATGGTATATTTTGAATATCAAACTATTAGTATATTCAGAAAATATATGTAGTAAAAGTACAATTTTCGGATATTCCGACAAATTTCGGATATTCCGACAGGATTTAGGATTTGGCTAAATCGACCCTCACGAAAAATTCAAAATCTCATTTCATTTTCTCATTTTGAAAATTTTCAATTTTAATTTCAACTTGATTTTAAAAGGGGGTAATGGAATAATTAGAATACAGTATGAAAGGAAGGTAGAGTATGTATATTAGATGTGACACACAGTTGAAGAGTACTAGATGTATACAGTATGCATATTATTGGAATGAGTTCCCATTTGATATATTGAAGAAGGATATTGTCAAGAGTGGCAAGCATAAGATGTATCAGAGACACCCTATGACATTTGACATAGAGACTAGTAAGATACCTAAGGATAATGAGGGACACTATGAAGCCTTTATGTACGTGTGGCAGATATGTATTGAAGGTAATGTAGTATTCGGTAGACGTTGGGAAGAACTGCAGGAGTTCATGGAAAAGGCAGTCAATGCATATAAACTATCAGAGAATGAAAGAGTAGTTGTCTATGTGCATAACCTGTCATTCGAGTTTCAGTTCATTCAGGATTACTTCAAATTCGTTGATGTATTCGCCATGGCAAGCAGAAGTATATTAACTGCTAAGACACCTCATTTAGAGTTTAGATGTAGTTATAAACTATCTAATATGTCTTTAGCAAAGTTTATCGAAAACACACCTAACACACTGCATTATAAGGGTGTAGATGATTTAGATTATGCAACTGTCAGGACACCTGATACACCACTCACAGAAGTAGAGTACGGCTACTGCTTCAATGATGTAAAAGGTCTCTATGAATGTGTCATGGAACTACTAAAGGAAGATAATATAGCAACTATTCCATTGACTTCAACAGGATATGTAAGAAGAGACTGTAGAAAGGCAATGAATAAGAACAAGAATAATAGAAAGATGTTTCTAAGAAGCAGGTTAACACTTCTACAATATAAACTGCTTAGAGAATGTTTCAGAGGTGGCAACACGGCAGGTGATAGATACCTGACAAATCTTATCCTGAAGAATGTAGGAAGTTATGACCTTTCATCTTCATATCCATTTCAGATGATAGCAAGAGAATATCCATTAGGTAAATGGAACTATGGTGTCATTCCTGACATCAATACATTAGAAGAATATAACAGGAAATATTGCACCATTGCTAGATATAGTTTCAAGAACATTAGATTGAGAGATGAAAAGCCTATACCATATATCCCACAGTCTAAATGTCTTGCATTGGGTGATGATAGGGAAATATATAATGGAAGAATACTTCATGCAGATATTCTTACAATATCAATGACAAACATTGACTATGACATTGTAAAAGAACAGTATGAATATGATGAAATAGCTGTTGAAGAGTTCCATTACTCTAGAAAAGGTCTCTTACCTAAGGAACTGCGTGATACTATCATGTACTACTTTGAGAAGAAATCTAAACTAAAAGGAGATGAAGAACATTACTACGAATACATGAAATCTAAAAACAAACTAAACTCTATCTATGGTATGACAGTAACCAATATCCTAAATACAGAGATTGAATACCATGATGGAGAGTACACAGAAAAGAAAATGAGTGAAGAAGAAATGCAGGAAGCATTGGATAAGTATTATAAGAACCACCGTTCATTCCTGAACTATTCATGGGGAGTATTTGTTACTGCTTATGCTAGAAGAGAACTTGAAGACGGTTTGAATATTGCAGGACTTGACACAATCTACTGTGATACAGATTCAGTTAAATATATTGGTAATCATGACAGGGAATTTGAAGCCTATAACGAAAGACTAAACAGAGAATGTCAGGAAAAAGGCATTGTTAATTATGCAGAAGTAAACGGTAAACGCTATTATATGGGAATCTTCGATAAGGAGAACGGATATGACGAGTTCATCACGCTAGGTGCTAAGAAGTACGCATACATGCAGAACGGTCACCTAGGTATTACAGTATCAGGACTATCTAAGAAGAAGGGGGCTAAAGAATTAGAGAAGAAAGGTGGCTTAAAGAAATTTCAGAGAAATGAAGTTTTCTATAATTCAGGCAGAACTATAGCACAGTACAATTCAGCAAAGGTTCATGATATCACAGTAGATGGCTGTACATTCTCAACTGCTAGTAATCTAGCAATCGTTGATACAACCTATACTTTAGGTATCACGGATACAATGCTAGATATTATTGAAAGATTACAAGGAGATTAGGACAATGAAAAAGAAAAAATCAATGGCAAAAAGAATCGAGAATTTCGAGCAGAAACAGAGGGCTAAGCAGGAAGAAAGAACCAATCGAATTATCGAGATGAAAATGGCAGGTGATAAAGAAGCACTTGCTAGAGAAGTGCGACTTATGAATAAAAGACTGAATGAAAGATTCCGTCAGATTGAAAGAAAGAATAAAAATCCTGAAAAGACCACTGCTTATATGTATGCACAACGTGAATTAGGTACTGAAAAACCACGTTATACAGAAAGCATGAATAAGATAATGGAAATGGATATCAATACACTTTATGAAAGTGCATTGGGTGTATCAAGAAAGTTAGGTAGTAAATCAGCTTCATTGTCAGGTCTTAAATACATCAATGAAAATCGTGTTCAGGGTGCGATTGAAGGAATCAAGACACAATTAGGTATCGACATTGAAGACACTAAAGAGTTCAGAAGATTCTTAGAAGAGAATGTCAATGAAATGGTAGATAATAATATCGGTTCAGAAGTCATTTTTGAACTGTTCTCTATGGCAATGCACAAAGAAAAAGGAATTGAAACACTAGATAAGATGTGGAAGGAATATGCTTCAAGGGGTGAACGTATAGATACTATTGCAATGAAGAAATGGCTAAAATAATTAAATTACTTATTGACATTATACTTAAAATATAGTAATATTAAGGTACAGAAAGAGAGGTGTAAGCAATGAATAATTTTAGAACTGCAACATATGAAGAGATTGCCTGCTATCTAGGTATCTCAAGACAGGCAGTAGGAAACAAAATGCATGGCAGTTCAGACTTCACATTAAATGAAGTATTGAAACTGTATGATGTATACGGTGTCACTATATGGGATTTGAAGAGAATCATTGAAGAAGAGACACTAGCATACAATAGAAAGAAGGAGCAAGGATTATGGAAAAGAGAAAAATAACACTATATGATATTCTAATGATGTGCCCTAATGAAGAACTAATAGATATAGTATTCAATGGGTACAAGGTTGTACATTGCAAACCTGCGGGAGATATCTGTGACCTATTCGCTATTCTAGATGATGATATTTTAGATAGTTTAGTATTCAGAATAAGAGATGATTTAGGTAGAATAAGAATCGAATCTACTTCACCTGCTTTGAAAGGAAGTGTTGAAGATTATGAATGAAATAAGATTAGTAGACTTCTTAAAGATTGTACATAGTGATGAAGTTGTTAGAATCTACAAGCAAGGAAAGAACAAATTAGAAGGCTATACTTATATATGTGCTTCTAATCCTACAGACTTATTAGAAAGTGACGGTGTATTTGTAATCGACCCTAATATTTATGTAACAAGTATTATGTATAGACAAGATAAAGAATATGGATATGTATTAGAAATATATTGTAAGGAGATTCCCAATGAGAGTAAATGAAGTAATCAGCCGTTGCAGGACTGACCAACAGTTAGTTATCCATTATGATTATGATATAAGAACTATTTCAGGCATGATATACGATGTCATTCATAAAGAAGATTACATACTAAATAGAGTTGGTGATATGATTGTTACTAAGATTTATACTTTTAAAAATGATTTAGTTATAAAGGCGGTGAAAGCATGAGACTAGACCAATTTCTTAAAGCATTAACACCTTATACTAAAGTAGAAATTATTATTCTATCAATATAGTAAAAGGGTTTGCTGTTGATGAAGACGGTGACGATAGCAGAAGTACTGCACATTTACAGATTATTGCAAAAGAGGACTATTAATATGGACTTTGGCGATTTTATAACTATATGGTTTATGCTAATGATATGGTGTTGTATAATTATTAATGAATTAAGAAAATAAAGGAGAAAGAATATGAATAAAGTAATCTTAGCAGGAAGAACCTGCGCTGAATGGAAGACAAGAAAATACGGAGATAACAAGAGTTTCGTGACAAACACTCTTGCTATTCAGGAAGCAAAAGACAAGACAGAATTCGTTTCTGTCACTGCTTTTGGAAAGACGGCAGAAGTATTATACAAGTATGTAAAGAAAGGAGATATGGTTCTTCTAGAAGGAAGTATCCATACTTCTGTTAGTGAAAAGGACGGCAAGAAGCAGTACTTTACTACTGTAGTAGTTCTTCGTGCAGAACTCTTACCTAATGCACGTAAAACAAACAAAGAAAAAGATGAAAACGATATCCAATTCTAATGATATCTACTTCAATGTTTGGGATAGGATACACTCCTATCCTAATTTTCTTTTGTATATATTCGTTGGTGGTCGAGGTACAGGTAAGACTTATGGTTCTCTTAAGGAATTTGCTATAAGGGCGCACACCAATAGAAACCGATTCATATATCTAAGAAGAAGTGAAGTAGAAGTAGAAAACTGCTGTTCTCCTGTCTCTAATCCTTTCAAGGCTATCAATGCTGACTTGGGAACGAATATACAGTTAAAGGTTATTAAAGATATGGCAGTCATAACCGATAACGAGGACGAAGAGAACCCTGAAATCATAGGATATGCAGGTGCTTTATCGACTTTCGGTAAGTTCAGAGGTATGGACTTTTCAGATGTAGAGTATATAGTGTTTGACGAGTTCATCAACACTAACCCCATGTCTAAGATGAAGAATGAGTTCATGCTATTAATGAATGCGATAGAGACAGTCAACCGTAACAGAGAGTTCAACGCTGACGGTACTGTCGATAACTCAAAGTCTGTCAAGGTTATCATGCTTTCCAATGCGAATACGCTTGATGATGATATCCTGCGTACTCTTAACATACCTGAAATCATTAGACAAATGAAAGTCAATGATGAACATGTGTACATAGACGAGGAACGAGGAATCTATTATGAAGACCTTAAGAATAAGAACTTTACAGACATGAAGATGAAGACACGTCTGTATAGACTGACTAAGGGTACATCATTCTATGATATGTCACTAGAGAATGACTTTACATCAGACTATTTCGGTGATTTGAAGAAAGTCAACTACAATCAGTTGACACCGATATGCAGTTATAAGCATATGTACTTCTATAAGCACAAGTCAAAGGACATTATATTCTGTTGCAGAAGAAAGGCACAGTGCGTATCTTATGACGAGCAGACTTTGAAGTCATTTAAACTAGACTTTTGGCACTATCTAGAATCCTATAGAAGCAGGGGTAATATGTTCTTTCAGGATTATAATATTAAACTTGACTATATGCACATTATGTAATATATTATTAGTAGGTGGGTTACACAATCAGGGCTCAGAAGGCTTGTAACAGGGTGATTCCCTCATTGCCACCTTAATTTTAAGGAAAAGGAGATGTCAATATGGACGAACCAAAAGACCCTAAGGAACCTTTAGACCCTAAGGAACCTTTAGAACCAAAGGAACCTGCAGGTGGGGTGGATATCAAGACCACTCCTGAATACATTGCTATGAAAGAGTTGCTTGATAATCAGACTACAGAGTTAGAAAAACTACAGAAGCAGGTGAAAGACCTGCAGGTAGAGAAAGAAAAGATGGCTTTATCTTACGGATTAGAAGAGAAGAGACAGGAAGAACTAGACAATGCATGGCTAGGTTTTTCTAGATATTCACATAAGAAATAAAGGAGATGATTATTTATGGCTTTAACTGCTACACAGATTTATACAATCGTAAATGAAGTTGCGCAACAGGCTATGGGTTCAAAAACATTAGCAGTTGTTGACAATGCTGGTTTAGTCGCTTTAGGCAACACAGTGTTAGGCTCAAACGAAACTAAGAATAACTTCATTAATGCATTGACAGATAGAATCGGTAGAACTATCGTTTCATTCCGTGCTTACCACAGTCACTTCCCTGACTTTGAACGTGATTCAATCGAATGGGGTAATATCCTACAGAAATTAAAGGTCGCTATGCCTAATGCAGAATCAGATGATTCTTTCAATCTTGCAGACGGAAAATCAGTTGACCAATATAAGATTAATAAACCTAAGGTTAATCAGTTGCTCTTCACGAATGAAGCACCATGGCAGACACATATCACAGTACATCTTGATGCATTAGAAAAAGCATTCATTGATTCAAGTGCAATGGGTGCATTCATTTCAGGTATGTTCGGTGAAGTACAGAACAGAATTGAACTTGCTATGGAAAACCTTTCTATTGACTGTGTTAATAACTACATGGCTGAAATGATTAAAAGAAAAGTACAGAGACCATCACGAGTTATTAATCTAGTAACAGATTATAACACTGCTATGGGACTTGCTAGTACAGATGCATTAAAACCACAAAATGCGTTGAATACACCTGCATTCCTTGAATATGTTGTTAGAAGAATCAACACTATCTCTTCTACAATGGAATACATGACAAGTGGTATGTTTAATGATACTGCGTTCGCTGGTGGTGACACTCAGAACAGTATATACTCTAGACATACACCTAAGTCAGAGCAGAGAATGATGCTATATATTGATTTAGTGAATTCATTAAAAACAAATATCAATTCAAAAGCTTTCAACATGAAGGAAGTAGCGATTGATATTCCTTTTCAGACAGTACCTTTTTGGCAGTCAATTAAGACACCTGACGGAATTAATATCAAACCTGCTTCAGGTGGAACGGCTATTACACAGTCTAGTGTAATGGGTATCTTGTTTGACCGTGAAGCGATGGGTACTTTCAAAAATAAGTATACTTCATTGACTTCACCTATCAATGCAGCAGGAAAATATTACAATGTATTCTATCATATGATACAGATGTATTATAATGATTTAACTGAAAATGCAGTTGTATTCTTACTTGCGTAAGTAGGTGATATTATGAAGTTAACTGCTTATAGGTTCTTTAACAAAAGAAAGAACTCTACAAAAAGACCTACAGGTGGTTCGGAAAGAGATGTCGTTCTTTTGGACGACGTTTCTTTATATTCACCTGTGTTCGAGTGTAACTATTGGGATTATAATGATAATTATGCTAAATGGGCTGGTCGATACTACTATGTAGTAGATGTAGTTTGTAAAAGTCATAATATCTTTGATGTTCATTGTGAAATCGACCCTATGGCAACTTGGAAAGATGATATACTAGGAACGAATGCTTTCGTAACATTCAGCACGAGTGACTATGATATCGGTATTCCTGACTATAGATTAAGTAGTGACCCTACAACAATCACTAAGAGTACTATGAAGGAAGTATTTCCTAACTTAGGTGAAGAGTTTGTTATATCATATGTAGGAACTAATTCAGCGCCTACAGTCGGTTTATCATATTCTAACTTGGAAGGATTGCAGGGAGCAATGATGTCAGAAAAGTGTATCTCTACAATAACTAAATGGGCTTCTAGTATAATTAATGGAACAGGAGAAAGTGTAAATGCAATGAACATTGTTCCGTCACTACTTGGAAGTACTTCTAACTCAATTACTAGATGTCTTTTTACACCTAAATTCCATTCAATCGGAACAAAAGGAATAGTTCTAGCAGGTGGATATGTACCTAACAACATAACAGGTGATGTTCCTTCACACACTTACAGTGAGACTTACAACATATCTATTCCATGGGCTTTCGGTGCAGGTGACTTCCGAAACAGGGCACAGTTTACATCTATGACTATCTACTTACCTGGTTATGGTTTCTTGGCACTCAATGCTGACAACTACCAGGGGCAGTCTTCAATATCTGTTCAGGCGACACTTGATTCATATGTTGGGGAAATAACTTATCTAGTAGGTGGTAAGGCTAGGGCTACATGCTCAATCTCATATCCTGTTCAGGTTGGTACATCACAGGTTGGTAATGTTCCTAATGCAGTAGTAGGTGTAGGACAGGCAGTAGCATGTGGATTATCTGAAAACCCTGTCGGTGTTGGAATGGGTGCATACAATGCAGTTAGAAGCATGATGGCTACAGATGCTTCATCAATCGGAAGTGCTGGTGGTAGTAGTGCTTTCTACTGTCATACTAAGATAACTCTTGTAGTAATGGCACATAACACTAATGTTGACCCTTCAACGGTTGCTTCTACAATTGGGCGACCACTCAATGCAGTAAGAAATATTGGAAAATTAAGTGGATATGTACAGACTGCTGACGCAGAAGTACAGACAAGTGCACCTGACGAATACAAAACAGTAATGAATGATAGTTTGAATGGGGGTATGTACATTGAATAATGAAGTAATGAGATATGAAGACTTAGTTAAAGAATACAATAAGGTGAAGCCGACAGATGTTCAGATGAAAGATTCATTGTCATATTGGCATTATTATAATGCACTGCTTCATCTTTGCTATTCTATCTTTGAATTTGAGAATCTACCTGATAATTGGGATAGGGATTATATGCTGAACCAATTATTTATTAGAGGTGGTTTCTGTGTGTGTCAAACTGAACTTGGTGTACTTCCTTTAATGGCTAGTACTTCATACTATAATGTGTATAACAAACCGACTAAGTGTTTGATTGCAAATAACGTGCTAGGTTCTTTTCAGAAGACTATTGGTGTGGATTGCGTTTATGTCAATCTTGGGTGGGAGTTTGATTCATTCATCAACCTTAATATGGTGATTAATATGTACGCAGGTAAACTAGCTAATATTGACGGTGCTATATCTACTAACCTTATCAATTCTAGGGTTGCTTTCCTTTTCCTTTGTAATGATAACAGTGAAATCAATTCAGCAAAACAAGCTTATGATAGATTCACTGCTGGTGACCCAGCAATCTTCCTAAAGACTAAGTCTACAATAAACAAGCCTGACCTTTTCTTCAACAATGTAAAGAATACTTATATTGTAGATGAATTGCAGGATTCTAAAGATGATATCTATAACGAGTTCCTAACATATATCGGAATAAAGAATGCGAATACAGATAAGAAGGAAAGACTGAATGTAGATGAAGTCAACGTTAATAATCAATGCACTAGTTCACATGTCTATTCTTGGTTCTACAATGTCAAGAAAGAGATTGACAACGTGAATAAGATGTTCGGATTAGATATACAGGTTAGATTGAACCAGCCTAAGGAAGAAAGGAGTGTTGAAGATGAACCTAAACAACCTGATGAAACTGTATGATAATGATTTATTCAATGATATCGTATTACCAGAAGGTATTGACCATGATACAGTTGTTAACACTATACTAATGGAAAGTGCTCTAAACACTCCTATGTATCCTGAACATGACCTGCTGAAAATGATGATTAATAATTTCTTTAGAAAATACTATAACAACTTTGACAGATACAACAAAGCACTGTTAGAAGAGTATACTCCTAATGAGAACTACAGGAAGACTGATGAAAAGAAAATAAAAGATAATATCAATAAGCATGAACTTCTTGACGGACATCAAGTGAACACTCTAGATGACCATGAAGTGAGAGAAGATTATAAAATGGCTTTTGATGCTAACGATTGGAAACGTACAGATAGAATTGATGATAAGTTCTATAACATGGACGATTACAAGCAGTGGGATAACACTGACACTAAGACTAATAGAGATAGTAATATAAATACTGTTTCTCATGGATTAACAGGTGTGTACAGCAATCAGAAACTTATTGATGAAGAACTTAAACTAAGAACTAAATATAATATATATGATTATATTTCTGATTTATTTTATGAAGAATTTATGATAAAATGTATGTAAGGAGTGATAATATGAGTTATATTTATGATTTTCCACATACTAGAACATATGATTCTGACTTAGGCTTTCTTATTGAATACTATAAACAGGTTAAAGAAGCCTATGACGGAACTTGGGCTAGAATCAATGAATTAGCAGATTATCTTGAAACACATCTTCCTGAATTAGCAAGTGAATATCTTGATATTGCACTCAAGGAAGGAAGGATTGCAGTTAATCTGAAATACACTGAAAGTGATACATCACTTACATTTACATATACTACAAAGGGGTGATAACGAATGACAACTTTTAATTTTGACCGATTCAAGGACAATGGTAATGTCTATCTTTGTAAGGACAGTGAAGGTAGACAGAAGATTGAAGATATTAGAACTGAAACCGACAACAAGTTAGAGCAGTTCAGAAAGTCACTTCAAGACAGATATGTAATAATTGGTGATTCATACCTTGAAGGATATACACCTGACGGAAATGTAGAAAGTTTTGGTATAAAACTAAAAGGTATGATGAATAAATCTGATGAAGATTGGGTAATGGCATATAAAGGTGGTGTTGGTTTCGTAAACAAGATTAATCAGCAGGATTACTCAACACTTACACAAGACGCATACAATAAATGTAAGTCACCTGAAACCATCACTCATGTAATCTATGCAGGTGGATATAATGACAGTAACAGTACATCAGAAGCGATTCAGAAAGCAATCACTGCATGCTATGAAAAAATGCATTCATTATTCCCTAATGCAGTTATGTATCTAGCGAATATTGCCTGTAACTTCAAAAATGAAGAAGTATTATGGCATTTGCACGATAACGTGCTACATGCTTATAACTGTTCAGCCGGTGATGATAAGAAAATATGTTCTCTTGGATATATTGGTAACTGTCTGCATGAACGAGGTATGCTATCAAGTGATGGTTACCACCCTACAGATTGGGGACAATGGATAATTGCTAGTGCTTTATCCTATAAACTTCGTGGTGGTGAGTTACAGCCTGTGGGTAGATTTATTGATTTTACCAGCACATATTCACAGCCTTCTGTAAGTGTATCAACAGTAAAAGGCAAGGAATTCTTTGATAAGGAAATACTTACATTAGTATTCCACAGAATTAATTTTTCAACACAGCCTACAATTCCAACAGAAACAGCATGGGTTGTGGGTAAGACTAACGATTTACATTATGTTAGAAATACATATCATTATATGGCTTCTATACAGACAACAGGTATCGTTTCTTATAATGGTGGCGCCAACTTTAGAACATGCTCAATGTCTATCGGTATTCTGGAAGGTGGTTTCCTTTTTGTAAGGCTACATACTCTTAATAAAGATGATACAAATTATGAAGTACTGAATAACATTAAGTTCATTGCTTTTGATGATACTACATTAAGAGTTCCATTATCATATATCTAAGGAGAAATTATTATGCAGGAAGTAGAAACATTAATTACTACAGTTGGTTTTCCTATTGCCATGTGTCTTTTATTTGCATGGTACATCTACAAACGTGATGAAAAGGATAGTGCAAAAGACTTAGAACATAAGCAGGAAGTAGATAATCTAAGTGAAGCAATCACTAATAATACAATCGTCATGGAAAAGATTCTAAAAGTATTATCATTGAAAGAAGGTGTTGAAAATGAAAGTAAATGATTTTGTGACTAAAGCATTAGCATATGAACAGAGACCTACACTTTATAAGTTAGGCACATATATGAATAAAAAATCAGGGAAATATATCCTATGCGACTGTTCAGGACTTATCAAGGGTATCTTATGGGGTTATCCTGATAAGGGTAAATATGTTTCAAATGGTGTTCCTGACACTAATGCTAACACAATGATTAGTAAGTACTGTACAGGTGTTACATCTGACATGTCTAAGTTAAGAAAAGGCATGGCAGTGTGGATGAATGGACATATCGGTATCTACTGTGGTGACGGAGTAGTAGTAGAATCTTCACCACGTTGGGAAAACGGTATTCAGCGTACATATCCAAAGGGTTGCCCTATTGCTAACAAACATAAGTTAAACACACGTCAATGGACTAAATGTGGCTATCTAAAGTGGATTGACTATTCAACTACTAGTGACTTAACGCAGGTGGCAAAAGATGTAATCAATGGAAAATACGGAAATGGCAAAGAACGTATTGACAATTTAACCAAAGCAGGGTACAATTATAAAGAGGTACAAAAGATTGTTAATTCGTTGTTAAAGTAATTCCGTTTAATCCTTTCATACTCTTACACATTATATATTGGCTTCCTTTCTGATATAATGTACCTCAACTGCTCCCTTAATTGGGGGCTTTTTGTTTGCCATGATGTAAAAGTAAATGAGGGGTGTTATAGAATTACAA
>OLHG01001634.1_pt1 | contig 13313 bp, 19 predicted proteins | sample 1605971 | NCBI WGS metagenome assembly OLHG01 (sample SAMN03283289) | human gut metagenome | biome: human-associated habitat; material: feces | host: Homo sapiens | place: Peru | collected 2012 | reverse complement strand
CCTTAATAACAGCTAATTCTTTTTTTACACGCTCGATATATTTATCAGTAGTACAGCCTCTCTCTTTCATTCCACTTTTAACCAACTTGCAGAGCATTTTATAAGCATCATCTACTCCATAGCGAGGCGTTGTATCTCCTAAATTATCTAATATATCATCGTCAATTTTAGCTTCAAATTCTTTTGCGCACTTTTTAAAATAACTTAGCCAGCGCAGCTTGCCTTTATATTCCTGCTCAGTAATATCCTTGCCCGGCCTATATGTTTTTACAAATCTTTTTTCAAGCTGCTCATATGTTGGCATATAGCGTTCGCCGTATGTTTGGACAATATCAATTCCTTCGTGCTTAGCTATCTGGTGCATTTTTACAATAGTATCTATTTCATCTTTTTTGCCATAATGACTATCAGATGTTAAGATGCAAGGAATATTTAGCTTGCCAGCCAAATCTAATAGCACCTCATTAACACTCTGTTGTGTTGTTTCGGTATCTATCGAATATGGCTGAATCTCTATATAAAAATCATTTCCAAACAAGCCTTTAAATCTTTTTAGCTCAGCCTTTGCAGCATCAACATTTCCATTTACAATTCTCTGGTCAAATATAGAAGCAATGCAAGCGGTTGAGCAAATCAGTCCTTCGTGATACTGTTCGAGCAAATCCCATGTAACACGAGCATGATAATAAAAACTGTCCTTGTTTGCAATCGTAATAATTTTATTTAGGTTGCGATAGCCTTGAACATTTTTCGCAAACAAACAAAGATGATAACTTTTTGCGTCTTGGTCGAACTCTTTTTGATAATAGCACTCGCAACCTAAAATCGGCTTAATGCCCTCATTTTTACACGCAAAATAATGCTGAATCAAACCGGAAATTGTGCCATGGTCTGAAATACCTAACGCAGTTAGCCCATTCTGTTTTGCGACCTTTGCCAGATTTTCAGCCTTACCGTGACCATCAAAAAGCGAAAACTCTGTATGCCTATGCAAATCAAACATTTATTTCATGCTCCTACTTTTTTACAATTCTTATTATATCATAACATTTTACGTTTGTAAAGCCCTACTAATCATCGTATTTAAATTTCCACCTTTTAGCCAAAGCCCTGAAAAGATACTGTTTCGAATAATCATTAGGGTCTATGTCAAACTCTTTACACCATTTCCTCAACTGAGAAGGCGAACACATTTCAAAATCGGGCATCTTTCTGCCTTCCACTTCTTCAATATCAGTATCAGCCTTTTGTTTTTTAAGTGGCTTCTCGCCCAGCATATTCAGCAACTTTTCCGCTAATACTGCTGCGGATTGCGTTGCGCTATCATACGCTTTTAATAGCGGATTGGGCTGACCATTTATTGTTACGCCTTGCACATCTATTTTTTCAGCCAGTGCCTTTATATGTTGCCTCTTTTTTTGATAATCGCTGAACGTGGCAACAAAAAATAAGTTATCATTTAATCCATTCTGTTTAGCTTTTTCAACAATTAGTGCGGCCATCTGCTGCGTTGTCACTCTGCATCAACCTTTCTATATTTTTCACTAATTATACACGGTGTACAGTATTTCCATTCGACAAAATGATGTATACGCCTATACATTTTGCCATTACCACCACCACCCATAGATGCAATTTTAACACACGACGGGCTATACATGACACTATAAAAAGATTTTAAATACGTACCATGCTCACAATATACATCAGTCAAACCACCCGGATTCGATTGTGTAGCTAATTGATGGGCTTGCAACGCAACAAATGTAAATGTTAAATAGCCCTCCTGACCTAACCTTGTATACATGGTAGTATCTTCGTTAATCCTGCCAAAAAACTCAAATGGCCTATCAGTTTTACAAACAAACACATTCATCGCCTTACGCACAATCTTTTTCTGCCAAATTGATGATTGCAAGCCTCCGATAGTATCCCCACCCTGAGCAAAACACACGGTATGAATAGGTGTTGTATCTAACAAATCACAAAACGCATCAAAAATTTTATCCATGTCAGCGATACGAGATTCACACAATGCACCATTTCGCTCATACCTATAACCGAAGTATGCATAATCATCGTCAAGCTCAACAAAATGTGTTATGCCTAACTTTTTAGCAATCTTAAAGCACGTATTTCTGGCGGGCAATACAACCCTCATATCATCTATTGTATCACCACAATCAACCTTTTCCCACGCCTTAGCCTTGCTAAAAACTATTACTTGCTTCGGATATTTTTGTTTATACAAATCCACTTGGTCGTCTTGGTCATCAACAATAATATAAATTTTGCCAGTATAACCTTGCCGCCTTAGCGAATTATATGTATAAACCCTATCAGCCCTACCATGTGATAATATAAATGCTGCAAAATTACGCTTACTTTCCTGCATCTCTGTCTCTCTTTCTTGCTTCTTTAACTTCCTTCGTTAAACGTGCAAATCCATTTTTAATTGCATCATCTATATCAATTATAACCAATGCCGAATGCTCCATAAGCCGTTGCATCTCACTATCAGTTGCAGCATAATATTCGGCAATATTTTTATAAATAAAACGTATATGCCTTGTAGCTGCCATTTTCAAAAACTTTTTTTGTGCATCAGAAACATTACTATTTTCTATTTCGTCAATTAGCTCTAAATATTTCCATTTATCAATGCAATCGCCTAATTTAACATTTAGCCCTTGTATATCATACTGCGGAATATTGGTTTTAGATGAATATTTTTCATTACTCTCTTCGTTCTCGTCTCCGTCTGTACCTTCCTCCATAGTCACTAAACCGAGCTTCTCTAACGAAAAATCATCATCGAAACCCATTTCATCGAACTCTATATCCTCGAGCTGAATTTTGCTCAATTCCTCCTTCAACTTTTCCATATCCCATGTTGAGTATTCAGCAACTTTATTATCAGCAATTCTAAATGCATTCGCCTTTGCTGTACTCAAATCATCTGCAATAATACATGGGATTTTTTTCATGCCTATTTTTTTGGCAGCTTCATAGCGTGTATGGCCTGTTATGAGTGTAAAATCTTTATCCAACACGCACGGAACTTTAAAGCCATATTCTTTAATTGACCTTGCTACCTTGGCAACGGCCTTTTTATTATTCCTTGGATTATTTTTATACGGTTTTATTTTATCTATTGATACATATACTATTTCCAACTTATTCATTATATTTCGCTCCCTATCTCTGTTATCGCAGGCTCAGTCATTGCCATTTTACAATTTTTCACCGCTTGATTAAAATAACTCTCTTTTAACTCTATGCCTATAGTTTTCCGTCTCATCCTCAGTGCAACATAATTAGTGCTGCCAATACCAGCAAACGGGTCGAGAACAATATCACCTTTGCCAGTCCACAATTCCAAACAACGCTGAATTACTTGAAGCTGCAACGGACAAATATGCCGCTCGTCCTTCTCGTCTCTTGCACTTTTCCGCTGCAATGTGTTCGACTGCCTAATATCCATCCAGACAGGGCTTGCATATTGCTGCCAGTAGTCAACGGGAAAATCCTCATGTGTATGCGGTATCATTTTTTTATTTACGCCAGGCTTGCGCATTGTAACAACATAGTCTGGCAATCCTTGACGGCACATTGCACTATCTTTTCGTATTTGCTTATGCAACAGGCCAAGCGCTTTAGTACGCTGCATTTCGGTAACAGGATTTTTCCAGATGCACACCTCAGAATGATAAATAAAGCCCTCATCCTGAAACGCTTTTATCAGCTGCCCTCTAAAATCCTTTATGCCAATTACACCATCACGCTCTTTCATCAGCGGCAAATTCATACAATGAAACGAAAGCAATCTACCGGGCTTTAGAACACGATACAATTCCTTGATTAAAAAATCCATATGAGCAAAAAATTCTGCATCATTCTTACTGTTGCCCATATCTCGTTCGCTGTTTGAATACGTATATAAACTGCTAAATGGCGGGCTAAAGATAGAATAATGTATCGATTCATCAGGCAACCCCTGAATAACCTCACAGCAATCGCCCTGATACAAGGCGTAATTTTTCTTAATTTTTTCTTGCATTACATTCATAGCTTTACAATCTCCAATCAGGCAATAACATTTTATTTGTTGCACTATATTTATCTATCATTCTAACAGTTTTTCGCAACTCTTTTTTCGTTATCTCTTTTGTTAATTCGATCATTGCATTTTGCATCATAAGTGCGTCTTTTTGTTTACGCTCTATATTCTGCTTCACACAACCCTCTTTAGCTGCAATAATAATATACACATTAACACTATGCTTCTGACCAAACCTCCAACATCTGCGCACAGCTTGATAATACTGCTCGTAACTATCAGACAACCCTACAAAAATAACATTGTGACAATTTTGCCAATTCATACCAAATCCAGCTATTGACGGCTTGCTAATCAGGCATTTCAATCGCTTATTTGTAAATGCATTCATGCACTTTTGTTTATATGCGCTGTTATCACTACCACGCACATCTTTACTGTCCTGAATCAACTGAAACAATAAGTCGCTCTCAGCATTCAAATCACACCAAACTAACCATTGACTATTGCTATTATTAACCAAATTTGCAGCAGCTTCACAGCGGGCTTGTAAACTTTCACGCCTTGCCTCTCTACGCTCAGTTAGTGACAGCTTAATATTTACAGGCTCTTTGCCGTCTACTACGATTTCGTTAACGCACAATTTAGGCAAAACATAGCCCTCATCATTATACCCCAAATTTTCCGGATTATTGATAAAAACACTCCATGACGCCATCCACTCCCAAAACGCCCCTTGCGCATGACCTTTAAGCCGCCATTTACTTGTTTCTCCGCCATCATGCACAAAAAACATCGATAACATTTCTCCACGCGTCATCACACCTAAAAACTCTGAATGATTGCCCAACTCCATATAATCATTAGGCGCTGGCGTTGCGGTACAACATAGACGAAATGGAGTATTCCGAAACATCTCAATCATCTGATTGCGTATCTTGCCAGAAAATGATTTCAAAATTGAACTCTCATCGAGTACAACTCCACTAAATTTACTGCTAACAAATTTATCCAGCTTTTCATAATTTGTTATATTCAAACCGCTTTTTACATCAGCCTGCGAACTACATATATTAACGTCATATCCGAACCGCTTTCCTTCACGCTGCGTCTGATAACTAACAGACAATGGAGCAACAATTAACACTGGCAAATCAGTATTTTCAACAATCTTTTGCGCCCACTCCAATTGCATAATAGTTTTGCCCAGTCCACAATCTGCAAAAATAGCCGAACGACCTTTAGCCAATGCCCATCGAACTATATCTTTTTGAAAATCAAACAACGCTGCATTTAATTCCTTACGATTTATATTTATGCCGGAGCTTTCTATCAGCACTTGCTTATTTTCAATAAATTCTTCATACGTCATAGCCAACTTTCCTTTTTCTTCCTTTGCCCATAATGCTGATATTTTATATCAATTTAATTATAGGCAAAGACATTTTTTTTATTTAGTCCTCTACATATCCAGCATCCGAGAGAACATCTACTATATCGTCCTCGTCATAATCAGAAACTATTGTATCAATAATTTCCTCTTCGTCCATATTTTTTATCTCTTTTTTAGACAGCCCCAGAGACAAAGCAACCTCTTTAAGCTCATCTTCATCAAGGCCATTCAGCCTATCCTCAATTGTCGGCTCCTTCGCCTTTTTCTTCTTACTGTTCTTACGAGGCTTTTCATCTTCATCATCGTCGCTATCGGCTAACGCTCCGCTATCCTCAACGTTAAATGGATACGCTTCACGCAGAATCTTTATCATCTGCTTTTCATTCCACGGCTTCGCCTTACTGTTTTTAAACTTAGATATTTCACCCGGAATAACAGTAATATTTCCGCTCATACCCTTGCCAACCTTTTTGATAGTATAATCTCTATCACAAATTGTGCCATATTCCTCGAAAAATTCTATAAAAGCCGGAACAGGAGTAATACCAGTCGCCTTATATAGTAGTATCTGCACTTTACCAGCATCATAATCCCATACATTCCACGCATACATTGTATATTCTCGCATGCCCTCGTCAGTATCAGCGCAATAGGGACAATCTACGCCATAAACCTCACCACATAGGGCATTGACGCCACGCTCCCAATGCGTATGAAATTTAAATTCTGCACCGGTATCTAATTCCTGCAAAAACCTAATGCGACGCTTAGAATCTGCTGCAACATAAAAAATGTCCTTTTTACTCGTTCCGCTGTTTTTAATTCTGTCTTTCATCGAATCAATTAGATTCATTTTGTTTATTTTTCCTTTCCTGATTTAATATTTATTTTTTTTAATCATCATCTATCATTTGAATTCTAAACAAATCTCTGCCTTTGGGAGTAACTAAAACTTGCAGCCCAGCATGATTATTTACACAATATTCTTTAAGCACGAATAATCCACTTTTAACTGAAGATTGATATGGCTTTAAACGAGCCTTGCTATCTCGATATAAATAACCATGAGCTACCAACCATTGTATCAAATAGCTCGGAGGACAACAAAATTCTTTTGCCGTATCCCTTAAATTTGTATTCGGGCCTATTTCAACCAAATTATCAAAATAGTCCGCTTTAGGTCTAATTTGTCTATTTTCCGCTTCAACTTGCTTTCGCCTCTCCTGCTCTAATTTTAATTGCATACAAATTTCAATTATTGTATCCGGATTGCAAATAGCTTCTTCCAGCTTTTCCGGCGTCATATATGCGCCATATTTGCGAATCGAAGGAATAATATCATGCGTAATCCAACGCTTAAAATTACGAAGCTGTTTTTCACGTTCAGCAATATATTCATTTGAAATTCCCCTTGCCTTTGTGGGCTGTAACGCAAATAGCACAGCATATAGACCAGATTCATTCACAATAGCCATGTTCTGCAATCCTCCAGGGGTATTCATTTGTGTACCCCCCTTATCTTCGGCATCTACATTCTGCATAATGCGATTTCTATTCGTAATGCCAAAGTATGAGCAAATATCAGCAACAACAAACCATGGCTCGCCATCTTTTTCAATGACTCGAATCTTACCAAACTCAGGATTTTTAAATACTTGCAATTGTTTGTTTTCCAATCTGTTTTACCTCCTATTTAATTTATATTAGCTTAATTTCAATCTTTTCTATCTCAACATCATACGTCCAATATTTAGTATCAGCTAAACCATTTATAATTCGCCTATACTGATAATTATGCTTGGCATCTCCTTTTCTACAATATCCTTTTGTAGCTATACTATAATTTAATCCTACATCTTTTGCGCTTTCACAATTAAACAATTCATCTTTAAACCAAAGTAATGTATCATCTTTTCCATAACACGCTGTTGTTTTATGCCCAGCACCTTGACGATTTTCTTCTGTACTTGTGGCAGTAACCTTTATTATGTATCTTATCATTTTCTATTCTCTCCTTTTCTTTACTATACTTATTATACTACAATAAATCATAAAAGTAAAGTGTTTCATCAAAGTTTTTACCTAATCTTTTAAGGTTTATATCACCAAAATCTTTTATGCCTACTGGATATTTTAGCCTTATAACCTCAAATTTATTTAGTGACTGCAAATATTTATAACCTTTTCTCCCTGCTTCGTCATTATCCAAACCGCATACAATAGTTTTTACACCTCTATGCAATAGTTTTTGCTGCTGCTGCTCTGACATTTTCCAGCCTAAAACAGCAACCACGTTTTTTACTCCATACTGCATAGCTTTTAGCATATCAAGGTATCCTTCAACGACTAAAACTGTTTCGCCTGTATAATTTCCTGCAAGTGTTTTAGAGCGTCTAAAGCCAGAATTATATAAATATTTTCTTTTTGCCTCGATTTCTGGCTTAGTTGTCCGAGCTACATATCCTCGAAAAACACCATTATCTAACAAGGGCAAAACAATTTTATAATTATCTGTTGCATTTATCCTCGCACCTATCATATTCAGCGTGGACATTTTAAACCCACGATTTTTCATATATTGTTTCGCTTCAGCATCTATAGCGCGGCTAAACCAATTAACTCGCGGAAGATTATAATAGTAATCACGTGCAGCATTTATGTTTAATTTTTTAGGCTCTACATTGATATATTTTTGTTTTTGCTCATCTGCACAGCCTAAACTAATTTTTTTTATCGTGCTGATTATCTGAAAACTATTATAACTCGGATAAAACGCCTTTACCAAATCATATGTTGTACCATGAGCTTGACAGCCAAAACAAAAATATTTAGCTTCGTCTAAGTTTATCAGCATCGAAGGATTTTTATCACCATGAAAGGGGCATAAAACTTTGTATTGACTAAGCGGCTGAAACATCGAAAAATGCTTCAATACTGCAATAAATTCTTCGCGCTCCTTGTCTGTTGCAGCCATTTTATTTTAGCCTGATAGAAACAGTTTTATTTTCCTCAGCGGTATAGCAGCCTTGCAAATCCTCAAACTTTATAACGCCCTGCTCACACAACCGTTGCAGCTTGCCATCACTCACTTTGACTTCACGGATATGCTCACATTCATTTTTAAAATCCTTAATCGACAGGCCATGAGCCTTCAAAAACGGAATTAAATCATATGCTTCAACCAGAATGACATCGTCTATAAATTGACTATAAAGCGTCTTTGCAAATTTTGCCTTAATTGCTCTTATATCATATTCAATTTTAGTTCGAGTGACGCAGGAACACGTCGCATTATCTGTTTTTGTAGTACCGAAAGCGGAAACATATTTGCTAATATAATTTCTCGCTTTATCCTGCTCGGCCTTTAGTGTATTTATCTGCTCCTGCCGCTTTCTATATACTGAGATTGCTTTTTCAAATTTTTCAAAATTCAAATTCATTTTTTCCTACTCCTGACAAATGTTTTTAGTTTTTAGCCTGATTAAATTTTAAGGCTGTAAATATGCCCTCAGGCCAACCATGCCCCTCTACTCGCACCCATGCTATATTATTTTCGTTTATTCGATAGGTGCTTCCTCTCAATGTCTGCACAACAAATTCATTTTCTTTGCGCTCTACTATTTTTCCAGACAGCATACGCAACTCATTTTCGTTTATTGCAACCGTAAAAGCTACAATATCTCCAACCTTTGCTGCATTGATAAAATCTTTTCGTGTTTTCTTAGGTATTTCCACCTTGATTTATTTCCTCTCTTTCAATTCTATTTTATCGCCCTCTGCGATTGATATAACAAGCGATTCAACTTTTTCAAATCGCTTTATTGCTTCATGCAATTCCATATCTTTTGTTGCTGTTAATTTCCTCTGCTTTATCCTACAAAAGCACTTTAAACAAGCTGCAACAGACGGATGATATGTAACATTTCTTGACTGCTGTTCTATATCACCTGATTTAGTTGTAACATTTACCATTTGAAACAAAGAATAGCATTTACTATCTGCGTTTATATACCAGTTTTTATAGACATGAATCATTTTATTACTATTTCCTTTCTGTTTATATATATATTTTATATATTTATATTGGGTTTTTAGAACCTAATCAACATGAATCTTAATGTTGACTATATATTTATATTATAATATATATTAGCCAGCCCCCTTACCCCCTTAGGTATATTATACATTGCTTTTTGCAAAAAGTAAAGCGTTTTCAAACTAATTTTTTAAGGAATTTTATTACATTTGCTTTAGTCTTTTGTAGTAAAATATTTATCCTGTTTTTTAGCTGTTTAGAGACGTTTTTGCCTTTAGGTATATAATACCTCTACTCATATCCTAAAACGCTGTCTCTCAACGAATATCAGCGTTAAAACACATTGCAAAAGGTCAGGGCTGGAAGCCCAGCCCAACCTTATTTTATTAGGAACTCTCAAAATGTTTTTAGGATATTGTATTATTACCAAACAGGATTGCTGCTGGATAAAAACCATTCTTCGCCAGTAGCCTTTTCGTATTCTTCTTCGTATGCTGTAAAATACTGTTGGAAGTTGGCAAAAGGATTTTCTACGCTTACCTTATCACCTATTTTTGAATCCATGTGCTGTGCCGCTGCCTCAAAATCAATTTCACAACCGTTCTTGTTTATAACCTTAATCATTTTACTTTACCTTTCCTTTCCCTTTTCTTGTATTTATTATACCATCAAATTATATAAAAGTAAAGTCTTTTTAGAATAAACTTAAAAAATAAGGCGACCTTTTTTAATTGGCCGCCCTACAAAATTATTCTTTATACATTGCTATCAGCAATTTTACTTGTTTTATCCAGTCCAGATTTTTATCAGCCTCAAAATCATAAATTGTTTGCATCGTTTCATAGTTTGGCGATTCTTCCCGCTTTGCCTTTTCCATAAGCTTTTCTGCAATGTCTTTATTATTCATAGCATGATTCATTTCTTGCTCTGCCATTTTGCAGTACATATCAGCTATATCCTCATCTGTCGATTGCATGGCTAAAGCTGTCTTTATATAGTTTTCTGAGCCATCTATTTCATCGCAGACGTTCATAAGCGCCTTTTTAAACCATTTCATGTTTTTAGCCTCCTTTATGCTAACTTGACTATCTGAACTGAGCCATCATAGAAATTAGCAGCAGCACCTATGTTTTGAATTGTAATAGTTTTGAGGGCTTGAGGACAATTACAATTACATCTATTTTGACCTATTGCGGCAGTAGCCCTATTGTTATTGTTACAATTGCAAGTTGATGCAGGCTGAACCTCTATAATTTTGGCAAAACTAAGCTGTGCTATATCAGTATTAGCGGCACAATAATAATTTGCTCTTGCTCCTGCTATTGTGGACAGGCCATCATAGGCGTTAATTATAACACTTGCAGCCTCATCACCAGAAATAGCACCATTAAAATTACCTAACAATAAATACAGTCCGGGCCTCCTAATTGTAAACGTAGATTGACCATCAAAGTCCACAGCGTCACCAGTTTTATTATAGCTTGAAAATACAAATTTACCAGCAGCCTCTAACGCTAATATTCCACTAAACATAGCATCGACAGAGGATTTTCTAAAGCATTGAGCACAAGACATTTTTTTATAAACCTCCTAATTATTATATATAAAAAGGGCGGATGCTACACCCGCCCATAAACTGTGTAGCCATACACACAATATTAGTTTTTAGTTACACCCGCAATTATTATAGCAGGTATAGGGATTTACGGACGGATTAGTGTAATATGTACCAATCTGTCCTAACAGATATTGAGACTGTGAACCATTAGCAGCTACTATACGAGCCAGATTTAACTCGTTAAGAGTGCTATCATACTTATCCTGCAACATCTGCGTTTTAAGGTCGCAACAACATTGCTGCATTTGGTATCCTAAATCAGATATCTTTGCATTTACATTTGCAAAATTTTGGCACATAGATACCTGATTATCATACCTGTTTTGCAAAATCTCCTTGGTCAGGCCGCACTGCCCTTCCATAATAGCGCGAAGATTGTTGTCGGTAGTCTGGTGATAGAGACCAGCTTGTAATTCGGCCTGAGTTAGCCCATTACCGCCAGCCATGCCAAATCCGCCGCCACCCCAAGCAAGCAGAAAGAACAGAAAGAATACCCAAACCCAAGAATTCATAAAACCGTCACTGCCCTCACGATTAGTCAGAGCCATTACATCAGCAGGAGACATACCAGTTTCAGCCATTTTATTATCCTCCTATATATAAAATTGCCATTGCGCGCTTTATGGCAAATTATTTTTATAGTCCAAATTGATTTTTAAACTGAGAAAAAGCACTATCTATGTCAATGCCTTTCTGAGCGCATATATTTTGTGCTATCTGCTGCATCTCCTGAGGGCTTTTTCCTGCTGCCATTTGTTGCGCCCTCTGAAACATAGGATTATTTTGATATTGCTGCATCATCAGATTTAACATTGTTTGTTGCGGATTTTTGCCGCTGAACATTTGCATCATTTGTCCTAATTGAAACATTTTTAGCACCTCCTAATAATTCATAGATATAATCAAATCTCTGATTTATATTTTCCATAGCCGTCCTAAAATCATTTTGAGATACATTTATGACGTTGTCTGTTATATCAATTTCGTTTTGTTTTGTATATGTAGTATAGACAGGATTGCCATCAAGGCCGATTTGTTTTGTGTAAATTTTACCATTTGCTATTGACGGGAAAAATGATACTGAACCGTCAAAATCTATCATTGCTCCTTTAACCTCATCAAGGCTTGAAACAGGTCTACCTTTTATACCCTGCTGCATAGGCATTTGCTGCATACCATTCATTGACTGCATCTGCTGTTGGAGCATCATTCGCTGCTGCTCTAATTGTTGCATCTGCATTTGCATCATAGGCAAATTATTACCAAAACCAGCCATAATATTTTCCTCCATCTATCTTTTTTTATATTTATATTATAGCCTTTTCTATTATTGCAAAAGTACCCTAAAAAGATATAAAAAAAGAGCCATTCCGAAGAATGACTCTAAAATAATTTATTTAGTTTTGCAATCGCAGCTTTATGCCGCTTTTTAACATATGCCTCTGAATAGCCCAGCGTATCTGCAACAAAGGCGAAATTCTTGCCATTTATGTAATACAGCCTTAGTAGCTCTTTATCCTCATCAGATAGCATACTGACTCGTAATAGCGATTCAAAATCTCGAACATCTGCAATAGCTTGTATTTTATGCTTTATTTTTATATGGTCGGTCATTTCATAAACTTCCCACAATTAGGACAACGCTTGGGCTTTCTGTGTGTAAATGTTTTCTTTTTAATTGTGATTTTCTGCTTAGCCGTTTACCTCACCACCTTCATTATACGTTGCCTCTGCGCCAGATTGATAAACATTATTGCCAGTATCAGCAGCTTGCTCAATAGTCGTAGTGGTCACTGACGTATCTACCGAATTAAACCAAACGAAGAATGCTACTATCATAGCAAACATAATACAGATTAAAATTATCAACGCACAAAAAAGCCTTTTATTTTGCCTTTTTGCCTCAATTAACATGTCCTTCGCCATCTCAACAAATGCATCATTCATACTCTATCACCTATGCAAATTTTCTATGCCTTGATTCTCAATAAATTCTTTATATTCTCCCATTGCTGCGTGATACGCTTTTTCAGCTATCTCAATTTCTCCATTTGGAGTGCCACGTTTGATTGCAGCTACAACAGCATAAGCTAATTCGGAATTTGCAATAGTGGCTTGCAATAATAATTTATCTCGTTTAAGCCGTGCTGCCTCTCTGCTCTGCTCTTTCTCATCCTTTTTTACAATATGCGCTTTTAACACATAT
>OLHG01001630.1_pt1 | contig 13326 bp, 14 predicted proteins | sample 1605971 | NCBI WGS metagenome assembly OLHG01 (sample SAMN03283289) | human gut metagenome | biome: human-associated habitat; material: feces | host: Homo sapiens | place: Peru | collected 2012 | reverse complement strand
CCCCTCCACATCCGGCCCTGCGGGGCCACCTTCTCCAAGCAGGAGAAGGCAGGGGTTATCCTCCTTTGGCCGGATAAAGGAATATCCAACCCCTTACCCGCATACACTCCCTCAGGAAAGGGGGGCTGTGGATGGTGTCCGAGGGGCATACGCTGCGCCTGAGCGAACGGGCGGAGCTGACGGTGACGGGGGTGACAGAGGTGGCCCGGTTTGAGGAGGACGGGGTGCTGCTGATGACCCAGATGGGCCAGCTTCTCATTCAGGGGGAGCAATTGCAGCTGAAGGAGCTGAGCCTGGAGGGGGGCCACGTGGCCCTCAGCGGGACGGTGAACGCCATGGTCTACAGCCAGGGAAAAACCGGGGGAGGCTGGTTCCGACGACTGCTGGGATGATCCCCACGGCCACGGTGCTGGCCTTTTTCGCCTGGGCCTATGTCTTCGGCCTGGAGCTGGGGCTGTGCTACGGCTTTCTCCGGCCCCTGCGGCCCAGGCACACGGGGGCCGCGGACCTGCTGTTTCTGCTGGCCCTGTACCGGAAGGCGGCGGTGCTCATGTTTGGGGTCTGCGGCGGGGACCTGCGGCCCGCCTGCCTGCTGGTGCTGTTTCTGGGGATCTGGAGCTTCGACCGGACCGCCGGGCGGCTGTTCAGGCCCCTTTTTGCCGGATTTTGGAAAATGGCCGGGCGGCTGTGGCGGCTTGGGGCCCGGCCTCTGAAAAAAATTTCCCAAATCGCAAAAAATATGTTTGCATCTGGGGAAAAATGGGTTACAATAGGACAGAAGTATATCCATCCCGTCAAACCCATTCCCGGAGGTATATCCTATGACCGATTCGACAGTGAAAGCGCTCAGCGTCCGTGTGGTGTTCAGCCCTTCGTCACCCCTGCTGAAGATCCTTGTGGTGGTCCTGCTGACATTTTCTATGGTGGCCCTGGCCGCCCTGACCTGGGTAAAGCTCACGGTCCAGAGCCAGACAGAGGAGATCGCCGCCGAGGCTGCCGCCGTGGCCGGGCAAAACCGGGTGCTGGAGCAGCGGGTGGAGAATATGGACAGCGACGACACCGTCCGGGCCATTGCCCAGGAGGAGCTTGGGCTCATCGACCCGGATACCGTACTGATCGACATTAAAAAGTAATCAATTTTATTTCTGGAGGAAGCAAATCATCTATGGAGTTAACCGTTGGAGCCGTTTTAGAGGGGAAAGTCAAATCCATCACCAACTTTGGCGCTTTCATCGCCCTGCCGGAGAATAAGACCGGCATGGTACATATTTCCGAAGTCGCCAACGCCTACGTCAGCGATATCCGCCAGCATCTCACCGAAGGGCAGGATGTGAAGGTCATGGTCATCGGCCTGGAAAACGGCAAGATCAACCTGTCCATCAAGCGCCTGGAACCTAAGCCCCAGCGGGAAAACGGCCCTCGGAACGATTTCCGGAGCAGCAGCAGCGCCGGCCCCCGGCGGGAGGGTGCCCCCAGCCGGGCTCCCAGAGCCCCCAGGGCCCCCATGCAGCCTGCGGCCCCCAAGACCGCGGACCAGCTCTTCGAGGAGCGGCTGAAGGCCTTTATGTCTGAGTCCGACAGCAAGATCTCCTCCATCCGGCAGTATTCCGACCACCGGACCAAGAGCAGAAAAAGATAAGATGCAGACCGTTGTCATCACCGGCGGCTCCCGGGGCATCGGCAGAGCCGCCGTAGAGCTCTTCGCCGCCCGGGGGGACCGGGTGTATTTTCTGTACGAAAAAAACCAGGCCGCCGCTCAGGCCGTGAGCCAGGCCACGGGAGCCCAGGCCATCCGCTGCGATGTGGCAGACACCCAGGCCGTGCAGGCCGCCTTTGCTGGGCTATCGGATGTGGATATCCTCATCTGCAACGCCGGCATTTGCCACTACGGCCTGATGCAGTCCATGGAAGAGCGGGACTGGGACCGGATCTTTGCCGTCAACGTCAAGGGCATCTACAACTGCGTGGGTGCCGCCCTGCCCTCCTTTCTGAAAAAGCACCGGGGCAGCATCGTCACCGTTTCCAGCATGTGGGGCCGGGTAGGCGCCAGCTGCGAGGCGGCCTATTCCGCCACCAAGGGGGCCGTCATCGCCCTGACCAAGGCCCTGGCCAAGGAGCTGGGCCCCAGCGGCATCCGGGTGAACTGCGTGGCTCCCGGGGTGATCCTGACGGATATGTGCGCCCAGGTGGAGCCGGAGATTCTGGAGGAAATGGCCCAGGATGCCCCTGTGGGCCGCAACGGCACCCCGGCAGACGTGGCCCAAGCTATGGCATATCTGGCCGATGCCGAATTCATCACCGGAAACGTGCTGAATGTTGACGGTGGATACGTGATTTGATACCAAGGAGGAACAAACATGAAGATCGCTGTTGCCTGTGACCACGGCGCTTATGACCTGAAGCAGACCGTAGTGGCCCACCTGACCAAAAAGGGATACGAGGTGGTGGACTTCGGCTGCCACAGCAAGGATAGCTGCGACTACCCGGACTTTGCCGGTCCCGCCGCCAAGGCGGTAGCCAAGGGAAGCTGCGACCGGGGTGTGCTGCTGTGCACCACGGGTATCGGCGTGTCCATCGCCGCCAATAAGGTCAAGGGCATTCGCTGCGCCCTGCTGGGGGACCTGATGTCCGCCGAGCTGACCCGGCTCCACAACGACACCAACTGCATGGCCATCGGTGCCGGTGTCACCGGTGAGAATCTGGCCCTGGCCATCGTAGACAAGTGGCTGGAGACCCCCTTCTCCGGAGAAGCCCGCCACCAGCGCCGGATCGATAAGGTCATGGCTCTGGAGAACGAGTAAAAACAGAACTGCTTCCAAGTCGCCTGTCATTGCGAACCAGTGACTGATGTCACTGGTGTGGCCCCGCAAGGGGATTCCCTTCGGTCACAATCTCCCGGATAGGAGTAATCCCCCCGATTCTCGGACGTAATTGTTCGAAAATTGGGGGGATTGCCACGACAGTGTGCGCACTGTCTCGCAATGACAGGGACTTTTTTAACAGCCCCATTGCCTATTCACAGGGCAGCTCCGCAATGAATCGGATCCGCCCTTCCTTCCACTCGGCCCAGATCTTTCCGCCCTGGGCCTTGGCCACGGTCTCGGCAATGGAGAGCCCTAAGCCGAAGCTTCCGTCCCGGCTGCGGGCCTCGTCCCGGCGGTAGAACCGGCGGAAAATGTCCTTGCATTCGGCTTCCGACAGCTGCTCGCTGTCGTTGGAGACCGTCAGGCGGCAGTGCTTCCGGCCGGAGCGGTCCAGGGTCACGGCGACAATGCCGCCGGTGGCATACTTCCGGGCGTTGTCCAACAGAATATCCAGAAGCTGGCCCAGGTATTGGCGGCTGCCGGTTAACATAATGTCAGGAGTGACCTGCTCCTCCAGGGTCAGTCCCTTCTCAAAGAAGACGGCATCAAAGGGCAGCAGGCCATCTGTCACCAGCTCGCTGAAATTGAGGGCTTCGAAGACCATTTTCGACTGGTCGTTGTCGCTTCTGGCCAGCTCCAGCAGCTCCTCCACCAGGGAGCGCATCTGGTGAGCCATGGTGAGGATGCTGCCCAGGCATTTGCTCTGGGTCTCCGGTTCCTCGGTCATCTGCATCAGCTCCGCGTTGGTGAGGATCACCGTCAGAGGGGTTTTCAGCTCGTGGGAGGCGTCGCTGACGAACTGCCGCTGCTGGCTCCAGGCCTTTTCCGCAGGCCGGACCATCCACCGGGCCAGAAGCTCCGCAATGGCCAAAAAGGCCAGCAGGCATACAAGGCCGATGCCGGCGAAGGCGGTGGCCAGGGTTTTCAGGGTGGTCTTCTCACTGCTCATGTCGGCGAAAACTAGGGTGCTGGAGGCGTAGCTCCGGGTCAGCAGGTATCGGAGGTTGTACTCCGGGATCATGCCGGAATCGGTTCCGGCTTCCGATACCCGGAGGATCAGGTCTTTCAGAAAGGTCTCATCGGACAGATCGTAATAGCCTCCGGACACCGCCACCAGCTCCCCGTGAGCGCTGACCTTGATGAGGAAATAGGGCAGCTTCATCTCCTGGGACCGGCTGTTGGGCCGCCCCAGCTGAAGGGGATCCTCCACCACAGACTCCATCATGGACAGGGCCTGGGACTCCAGATTTTCCCGGGTGAAGTGGTACACCAGGCCGAACATCAGGCACAGCGTCACGGTGACGATGGCCATGAGCACACAGACGAAGCGAAGGCGCAGCTTTTTCAGCACCCTTCCTTCACCTCCAGCTGGTAGCCCATACGGCGGACGGAGTTGATGAGGACGTTGGAGCCGATGCTGGTCAGCTTCTTGCGCAGAAAGCCCACATAGACCTCCACATTGTTCTCCACCGCATTGGAGTCATAGCCCCAGACCTTGGCAAGAATGGCCTCCTTGGACAGGATGGCCCCCCGGGATCGGAGCAGAAACCGCATCACGTCAAACTCCTTGGCCGAGAGCCTGACCTTCTTCTCCCCGCAGACCAGGTTGCAGGTGGCCAGCTCCAGGACGGTGTTGCCCAGGCTCAGCTCGTCCACCTGGTTCCCCTGGCGGCGGAGCAGGGCCCCTACACAGGCCAGCAGCTCCCGGGTGTCGAAGGGCTTGGTGAGATAATAGTCAGCCCCGGCGTTGAGCCCCTCGATCCGGTCCTCCACCCCGGACCGGGCGGTGAGCATCAGGATGGGGGTGGCGCAGCGCTTGCTCCGGACGGACCGGGCCACCTGATAGCCGTTCATCTTGGGCATCATCACGTCCAGGATCAGCAGGTCATAAACTCCCGTCTCCGCGTACTCCTCTCCGGTCTCCCCGTCGTAGACGCATTCTACGGTGAAGCCCTTCTTTTCAAGCAGGACCTTCAGGGAGTCGGCCAAGAGTTTTTCGTCTTCTATAATCAGTATTTTCATATGGTGAACCTCCGTTGTTTCTTTCTCCGCCCAAATAGGGCAGCCCCTGCCCTCTCCTGCTTGGAGAGGGTGCCGCCGCGGCGGCGGGTGTGGAGGGGACCCCTGACAATTAAAACCGGACCCGGTTGAATGGAAAAATCTTCCCGCCCGCGTAGGGGACGATGCCCACATCGTCCCGAAGGTTCGATGACCAAAGCGGTACGTTTGTACCCACCAATCCCGCCCGTAAGGCTGCGGGCGGATGTGGGCATCCGCCCCTACGCGGGTGGTTGGGTTTGCCATTCAACGAGGCTTGGCTTATGCCGTTAGGTGTCCCCTCCACACCCGTCACGCCTACGGCGTGCCACCCTCTCCAAGCAGGAGAGGGCTTTGGGCCAAATACTCCGCCAGCCACCGGGAGGCTTTTTCCGCGCCGGTGCCGTTCAGGTGGTCCCCGGCGTCGGGGGTGTCCTGGGTCCAGTCGATAGTTACCTGTTCCAGATTCATGTCCACATACCCGGCTCCCAGGCTGTCTGCCAGGGCCGCCACGGCATTGTGGCTATAATAGCTCCAGTTGGCGGCGCTGGGGGCGCTGAGCAGCAGAAGCCGGGCCCCCCGGTTTTCGCAGAGGGCGGCGATCCGGGAGACGGCCCGGAGGCTCTCCTCCGGGATGGGGTCCCAGTCCTCGGTATAGGCCATATAGTCGCTGACTACCAGGCCCTCTACCCCCTCCTTTTCGTAGTAGCCCCGCTCCGGAATGCGGACACTGTAGCACACCGGGGACAGGGCCTGGGCAGGCTTCAAAAACTTCCAGTTGTCGTGATAGCGCAGCAGGGGCACCTGCCGGTACAGGCTCTCTTCCGCCCGGTCCAGGGGGGTGAAGGTCTTATACAGGTGGTTGGCCTCCAGAATCACCAGCTCCGGGCTCTGGTTCCGGAAAAACTCCCGAAGGAAGGTCTCCGTCTTAGGCAGGGTCTGGCCGGTGGTGGCGCAGACATAGGCCCGGAGGCCGGTGGTCTCCTCCATCACCTGGGGAGAAAAGGCGCACAATGGCACACTGTCCCCCAGGATCACCACATCCAGGCTGTTTTCCGGCTCTGCCAGAAAGCCCTGGGCGGTATAGTCCAGGATCCCCGCCTGGGGGCTGTTGTCCTTGGGGAGAAAGTACCAGCTCAGGGCCCCAAGGCCCAGGGCCAGACCCAGGAGGAAGGAAAGTATTCTTTTCATTGTGCCTCCTCCAGTTTTTCTCTGTTCTTTTCTGCCTGGGCTTGGGCGGCCTTCTCCCAGGCCCGGCCCAGGTCATCCTGCCGGTGGGATTCCAGCAAGTCTGTGGAGGCCAGATAGTCCCCCAGGAAGGCCGACACCTTCTGGGTGCCCAGGTAATTCAGGTGATCCCCTTCTGTGGACTTGTCCGTCAGCCAGTCAATGCCCAGGTCCTCCAGGTTCATGTCCAGATAGGTCAGCCCGTAGTGGTCTGCCAGGGTCTGGACGGCGCTGTGCCGGGCATAGCTCCAATTGGAGGGGCTGGGGACACTGACCAGCACCAGCTGAATGCCCTTCTTCCAGCAGAACCGGGCAATTTTTCGGAAATACCTCCGGTTTGCTCCGGCAATGGGTTCCTGCTCCCCCAAGTCTTCCATATAGCTGTCCGCCTCCTCCGGCACCTGGGGATCCCGGTCGTAGAGGAAGTGGGTGCCCTTCTGGGGGTGCAGGTAGCTGTAGTCCGGGGCCCGGAGAAACCGTTTGGGGGAAAAGATCTTCCAGTTGTCGTGGTATTCCAGAGCCGGGATCAGGGGCAGCACCCGGTCCCGGAGGATATCCTGGCTGTCGATGGGGTGATACAGGGAGTCCGCCTCTAAAAAGACCACCTTGGGGGACTGGTTTTCACAGAAGGCCTCCAGCATCCGCAGGCTCTGGGTCAGCCGCTGGTTGCCGGTGCAGCAGCCGAAGCCGGTGTAGCCCCTTTGGGTCCACACATCCAGGGGGCTGTAGCCGCACATCAGGAGGCTGTCCCCAATGGCCAGCACCTCCAGGCTGTTTTCCGGCTCCGCCTGAAAGGCCCAGATTCGGGGGTTTTCCAGCCCATCGTTGTAGCCCCGGCCCTTGGGATAAAAGACGGCGCTCAATATTCCAAGAAAAAGCGCCAGGATCAAAAGGAATCCGGCGCAGCGGAGGCAAATTTTTTTCATGTTCCTTCTCAAGTCTTTCGTTGCATTCTTCTAGCCTTCCCCTACGGGGAAGGTGGCACGCCGTAGGCGTGACGGATGAGGGGGCTCCCTTTCGCAAAGGGAGCTGTCAGCCAAAGGCTGACTGAGGGATCGGCCTAGGCTGGCCCATTCATCCGGGCCCGGTTCTTTTGGGGGGGCTGGGCTCCCCTCATCCGGCCCGGGCTGCGCCCGGTCCACCTTCCCCGTGGGGGAAGGCTTCCTCCGGCGGGGGTCCCTTACCTTCCCCTGGGGGAAGGTGCCGCCGCAGCGGCGGAAGAGGGGCGGCACCAAGTCGGTTCTGCGTGCCGCCCCACACCCGTCAGGGCTTCGCCCTGCCACCCTCTCCCAGGAGAGGGTTTTCCTTGCCAACTTTCCCAAATTGTGCTATGCTTTTCCCAGAATCGAACCTACCGGGAAAGGATGGCCACGCTATGAAAGACTTTGACTGGGAGCTTCTTCACGAGCTTTACAAAAATCCCAACCTGACCAAGGTTGCCAACATTCTCTACATCACCCAGCCCACCCTGACCAAGCGCTTGCAGCACATTGAGGCGGAGTTTGATGTGACCGTTGTGGAGCGGACCCCAAAGGGGCTGGAGTTTACCCCGGAGGGGAAGTTCCTGGCGGAGCAGGCGGAGGTGTACCTCCGGTTTCTGAAGCAGACCAGAAGCCACCTGGAGCAGATGCGGGAAAACGAAGGGGGCCTCGTCACCATTGGCTCCTCCTATACCTACAGCAAGTACACCCTGACGGACCAGCTGATCCGATTCCGGATGGCTTACCCCAATGTCCGCGTTCAGGTCCAGACCGTCCACTCGGGCCAGCTCTTCCGGCAGCTCCTGGAGGGCACCGTAGACGTGGCCTTCGTCCGGGGGGACTACGAGGGGGCCGCGAACCGGGTGCTCCTGGGGAAAAACCAGGCCTATGCCATGACCAAGGAGCCCATCGGGAATGTGGAGGAACTGGAGTCTATGCGGCGCGTCTGGTACTCCTCCAACGCCGAGTCTCTGAACCTGCTGGACGACTGGTGGGAGGACCGGTTCGGCATCCGGCCCCAAAGGGGCCAGGTCATGGGCTATGTGGATGTGGTGTGGCAGATGGTCCAAAAGGGCCTGGGGTATACCCTGTGCTTCCTGCCGGAGGAATACACCAACCCCTATGGCCTGTGCCTGACTCCCCTGACCCGGAAGAACGGCACTCCCGTCACCCGGAACACCTGGTTTTTGTATCCCAAGAACAAGCGTCTAAACGAAAATGTTGAGCGTTTTGTAGACTTTATTCTGCAAGACAGAAAGCAGGCAATCAATGAAAGAGCTGGACTGGAAAATTCTGATCCTTCTGTATGAAAAGCGCAGCATCACCAAAACGGCGGAAGCTATGTATCTGACCCAGTCCGCCGTTACCAAGCGGCTCCAAAATATCGAAAATGAATGGGGCATCGAGGTGATCCGCCGCAGCAGCCAGGGAGTCACCTTTACAGAGGACGGTACCTACCTGGTGCAGCGGGCCAGCATCATGCTGGACTTTCTCCAGGAGATCCGGGAGCACTACGCCCAGAAAAGCAGCCGAAAGGATGCCCTGACCATCGGCATTCCCAATTCCTTCTCCCGGCTGTATTTTCCCGATGTGCTCAGCGAATACATCGAGCGGTTCGACCGGCTGGATATCCGCCTGATCCCCAATTCCAGCGAAGTGATCCTGCAAAAGCTGCTGGACGGCTCCGTAGACCTGGGCTTTGTTTGCGGGGATTACCCCTATCTGGGCGAAAAGACCCCGCTGATGGACGAGGCGCTGTACCTGCTGGTCCCCACCGGCGTACCCCTGGAGGAGCTGGACCGGATGCCCTTTGTCCAGTGGAAAATGAATCCCCTGGTGGGGCTCATCCGGGACCAATGGTGGCGCTCCCAATATGGCAGCTTTCCCCGGGAAAGCTACCGGGTGCCCTTTGCGGACATTGCTATCGAAATGGTGGAAAAGGGCTTGGGCATCACAACCCTATACGGAAATAAATGGCGCATCGACAGCGCCAAGGCCCAGCTGATCCAAGCCTACGACCTACAGGGGAACCCGGTGCGCCGAAAGGTCTGGATGATGCTCTCCGACCGATGCTTCCAGAATCCGGATATCGCGGATTTCGTGGAGCTGGTAGAGAAATTCTTCCGGGTAGACGAATAGACCTCAAAAAAGGGGGCTGTCTTTGGTGCAGCCCCCTTTTTATTCCACTTTGGAATGCCGCCGTTCCTGAAAACAAGAATGCCCATTTGACCCATAAATCTGTTATTTTAAGTGCATCGGAAGCAATTCCAAAATACAGAAACACACGGAGGAATCACCATGCGCTATGCCTATGTTGGATGCCGCACTACCAAGGAGCGAAACGCCCGGGGAGAGGGACTGAAAACCTATGAAATTCGACCGGATGGCAGCTGGAGCTGCATCCAGTGCCTTGAAACGGAGCCGAACCCCTCTTACCAGACCCTGGACCGGGAGGGAAAGTATCTCTACAGCGTCCACGGGGACTTTACCAAGATTTCCAGCTACCGGATCCTGGAAGACCACACCCTGGAGCATCTGAACACCGTGGACATCGGCGGGAAGAATCCAGTGGATGTGACGGTGGATAAGGAAAACCGCCATGTTATTGTGGCCACCTTGCAGGGCGGCAGCCTTTACACCATTGCCAGAAATCCCGACGGCTCCCTGGGGCAGGTGGTGGCAACGTACACCTATGAGGGCAAGGAGCCCGGCAAGGTATCCACCATTCACCAATGCCTGTGGGACCGGAACAAGAATTTCCTGTTTGCCTGTGCCCAGGGCCGGGTCAATGGCTTCGGCCAGATGCGGGCCCTGCGCTACGACCAGGAGACCGGCACCTTTACCCAGACGGATCGGTTTCTCTCCCGCACCTGGGACGAACCCCGCCATGCTGCCGTGCATCCCAACAACCGCTGGGTATATATGTGCGAGGAGAAGGGTAACAAGGTCCTGTTTTTCCGGTTTGACGACCAAGCCGGTACCTTTGAGGCTCTTCAGGAGCTGACCACCGTACCGGAAACCGTTACCGGCTACTCCGATGCCAGCGAGGTCATGGTAGACCCCTCCGGAAAGTTCGTGCTGGTATCCAACCGGTATACGGACAGCATGGCCGTCTATCGCATCGACCCTGTTACCGGCTATCTGCGCAACGTGGGCTTCTATCCCTGCCTGGGCAAGACCCCCCGGTTCTTCTGCTTTGGGGATAACGGCAAATGCTATGTGGCCAACGAAGACAGCGATACCATTGTGGAATTTGACTTTGACAATGTGACCGGCACCCTGACCCCCACCCTGAACATCGTGCATACCGGCAGTCCTGTGTGCATCGTGTTCGCAAACTAAAGGAGGAAGCGCAATGAACGTTGGACTCATTTCTTTGCTGGCCCTGATCCTGGCTATTATTCTGGGCTTTACCCGCAAAACCAATGTGGGTATTCTTTCCATCGGCTTTGCTATGGTCATTGCCATTGTTTTTAAGAGTGAAACCGTCACCACCAAAGCGGTGATTTCCGGCTTCTCTACCTCGTTGTTTATCCAGATGGTGGGCGTGACCTATCTGTTCGCCATCATCAACGGCAACGGTACTCTGGAGCTGCTGGCAAAGAAGATCGTCAGCCTGGTGCCCGTCCATGCCATTCCCGTGGCTATGTTCCTGATCGGCATGGTGCTCAGCGCCGTAGGCCCCGGCTCCATTCCCTGCCTGGCCATCATCCCCGTGATTGCCATTCCCCTGTCGGTATCCGCCGGGATCAATCCCATTATGGTCTCCATCATCGGCGATATGGGCGCTATGGCTGGGCGCATGAGCCCCCTGACCCCGGAGGCCGCCGTGGTCCGCAGCCTGATGGAGGCCCAGGGCATGGAAGCAAACACCGTTCCCATTATGATCTGCACCGCCATCACCGCCGTGGTCTGCTCCCTGCTCATTTATGTTTATTACAAGGGCTGGAAGGTGGACAAAGTCTATGCCGCCGGGACCAAGGAAGCTCTGCCCCAATTCAACTGGCAGCAGATATTGAGCCTTCTGGGCCTGGTGCTGCTGGCCGTAGGGGTTCTGGTTCTCAAATGGAACGTGGGCCTGACGGGTTTTCTCATTGGCAGCATTCTGAATGTAATCGGCTGCGGCCAGGATAAAAAGGCCGTTTCCGGCGTGCCCTGGAACGTGATCCTGATGGTTCTGGGTGTGGGGATGCTGATGAACATCGTCTCCCTGTCCGGCGGCATTGATCTGCTGGTCTCCACCCTGGAGAGCTTTATGGGACCCAAGAGCGCCGCTCCTATCATGGCTCTGACCGCAGGCATCATGTCCTTTTTCTCCTCCGGCCTGGGTGTGGTGTTCCCCACCCTGGTACCCGTCTGCGGCGGGCTGGCCTCCGGACTGGGGGTGGATGGGATCCAGCTGGTCACTATGGTGGTCATCGGCGGTACCATCGCCGGATATACTCCCATTTCTACCACCGGGGCCCTGATTATGGCCGGTGTTGCCCAGCAGCCGGACAGCGAAACGCGCTTCCCCCAGAACAAGCTCTTTGTGGAGCTGTTCGCCGTTTCCCTGCTGAACTTGGTCGTCCTGGCCGTTATGGCACTGTGCGGGATCTATACCTTGATCGTCTGAATTTTATCGCACACTCCCCGGCGGCAGAGCCATCGGGGGCATTTAAAAAAGGAGGATCCTTATGGAATTGCATATCGTAACGGAAGCCAACCGGTGCCTGAACTGCAAAAAGCCCATGTGCCAGCAGGGTTGCCCCATCCACACCCCCATTCCCAAGGTTATCAGCCTGTTCAAGGAAGGCAAGCTGATGGACGCCGGGGAAATGCTGTTTGAAAACAATCCCATGAGCCTGGTCTGCTCTATGGTCTGCAACCACGAGCAGCAGTGCGCCGGTCACTGTGTACTGGGGAAGAAAGGAAACCCGGTCCATTTTTCCAGCATCGAAACCTATATTTCCGATATGTATCTGGACCGCATGATATTGGAAAAGGCCGAACCCAACGGCATCAAGGCAGCCGTCATCGGCGCCGGCCCCGCCGGGATCACCGTTGCCATCAAGCTGGCCTCCAAGGGCTATGACGTAACGATTTTTGAGTGGAACGACGGCATCGGCGGCATCCTCCGCTATGGCATTCCGGAATTCCGGCTGCCAAAGTCCATCCTGGACCGGTATCAGTCCAAGCTGGAGGACTTGGGCATCCACATCCGCCCCAATACCACCATCGGCGCCGTGCTGATGATCGACAACCTGTTCCGGGACGGCTACAAAAGCGTATTCATCGGCACCGGTGCCGAAAAGCCCAAGAGCCTAGGCATCCGGGGAGAAACCTTGGGCAATGTGTACTTTGGCCTGAATTATCTGGCCAATCCCCAAGGCCACAAGCTGGGCGACCGGGTAGCGGTGATCGGCATGGGCAATGCGGCTATGGACGTGGCCCGAACGGCCCTGCGGCAGGGTGCCCGGCATGTGATCTTGTTTGCCAGAGGAAAGCGGATCATGGCAAGCTCCAACGAGGTGGACTACGCCAGGCTGGACGGCGCAGAATTTGTTTTCGGCAAGCAGATCCAGTATATCGATGAAAATGGGCCAGTGTTCAAAACCTCTATCTTTGACGAGGAAGGGCATATCGTCGGCTTTGAGGAAGAGCTGGAGCATATCCATGCGGACAGCGTCATTATTTCCGTCAGCCAGATGCCCCGGAAAAAGCTGGTCCGCACCACCGATGGTCTCCAGGCGGATGACCGGGGGAACCTGATCATAGACGACCAGTTCATGACCACCTGCCCCGGTGTTTTTGCCGCGGGAGACGTGACCACCGGACCCAAGACTGTGGTTCATGCCGTAGAAGCTGCCAAGCAGGCCGCCGAGGCCATGGATGCCTATATGCGAGTATAAAATCTGTATTCCAAAAGGGTATTACACAATTCCTTTTTCTAATTTTACAACTGTCGGAATTCCTGCTACGATAAAGATACCAAAAGAGACTCGAAAGGATAGTTTTTCATATGATCAATCTTTATAATACCGGCGTATACCTGGTAAACGGCACCGAGATCCTTGCCGACCCCGCCGAGGTGGCCGCTAAGACTGGAAAGAAGGTTACCAAGGAAGAGGCCCGGAAGGGCACCATGGCCTACGGCATCCTGGAGGCCCACAACCACAGCGGAGACATGGACAACCTCCAGCTGAAGTTCGACTCCATGACCTCCCACGACATCACCT
>OLHG01001629.1_pt1 | contig 13331 bp, 12 predicted proteins | sample 1605971 | NCBI WGS metagenome assembly OLHG01 (sample SAMN03283289) | human gut metagenome | biome: human-associated habitat; material: feces | host: Homo sapiens | place: Peru | collected 2012 | reverse complement strand
TGAAACGGCTTAAGTAAAATGATGAAATCATTTTACTTAAGAAATAGTATTATTTTACAGCAATGGCTTCAATTTCGCAAGCCACACTTATGTCTCCTTATTTCAATTGAGGGGATGATTACAGGCTGTCAACAGCTTCTTTCAGCTGAGCCATTGCTTTTTCCAGGGTGGCGCGGGGGCAGGCGGCGTTCAGCCGCATGAAGCCCGTGAGGCTGCGGCCGAAGGTATAGCCCTCGTTCAGCCCCAGCTTTGCCTTGTGGATGAAGAAGTCCCGAAGCTCCTCGTTGTTCATGCCCAGTTCCCGGCAGTCCAGCCACATCAGGTAGGTAGCGTCGGGACAGTTGGGCCTGATCTGGGGGATGTTCCTGGCACAGTAGTCGCAGACGTAGTCAAAGTTGCCGGAGATGTATTCCAGCAGCTGCTCCAGCCATTCCTCGCCCTCCCGGTAGGCCGCTTCCATGGCAACGGAGCTGAAGGCGTTGTTGCGGTGGATGTCCATGCCGCCCCAGAACTTGTCAAAGACGGCCTTCATTTCCGCGTTGGGGAAGATGGTGGTGCTTGCCTGCAAACCAGCCAGATTGAAGGTCTTGGTAGCGGAAACACAGGTAATAATATGTTCGGCGATCTCCGGGGAGAGGGTCGCAGTGGGAGTGTGGTGCTTGCCGTGGAAAATCAGGTCGGAGTGAATTTCGTCAGAAACCAGCAGGGTGTTATTCTCGATGCACAGCTCTGCCATTTTCTTCAGGTCGGCGGGGTTCCAGACGATGCCCAGGGGGTTATGGGGATTGCACAGCAGGAAAATGCTGCACTCCTTCACCTTAGCGGCAAAGTCCTCAAAATCAATATGCCAATGGCCGTTTTCTTCCACCAGCTGGTTTTCCACCACGGTTCTGCCCCAAGCTTCCACCACATCGTAGAACTCGGAGTAGACCGGGGTCTGGATGAGCACCTTGTCACCGTCCTTGCTGAACAGCTTGACAATGGCGGACAGGGCGGGCACAACGCCAAGGCTCCAGCTCATGAGGGAAATGTCAGGCTTCCAGTTGTTGCGCTTGACTTCCCATTCCTGAACGGCTTCAAAGTAGCTGGCGGGGCGGGAGGTGTAGCCCCAGATGCCCTCCTCGGCTTTGGCCTTGCAGGCATCAATGATAGGCTGGGCCGTGCGGAAATCCATATCCGCCACCCACAGAGGGATCACATCGGCTGTGCCGAACTTCTTGGTACGCTCATCGTATTTGGAGGAACGATTGGCGCTGCGGTCAATCATCTCATCGAAATTGTATTTCATACGCGGCTCCTTCTTTTTGTCAGTGCTTTCGGAACGTCCCGTCGGCCGCCGGAACTGTCCCTTCGCTGAAACCCAATATACCCGAATTCCGGAAATTGTCCAACGGCCCGAGTTTCTTGTGGTGAAACATTTTCCGTATTTTGTTTCCTATGAATGATAATATTGCTTGATTTTCCTGCTTTTTTAGGATATAATGAAAATATGCAGGAATAATCTTCTTTTTTCCCGTTGTGGGAAACTGTACAATCTGCTAAAAAATAGAGGGGGTATCGGTTGTGGATATTGCCCAAGAAATCGGTGTAAAAATCCGCCATTACCGAAAAAAGAAGGGTATGACGGTGGAACAGCTGGCGGACGCGGTGTGCAAGAGCAAGTCCAGCATCTCCAAATATGAATCCGGGCAGATCGTCATGGATATCCTGTCCCTGTACGACATTGCCTGTGCCCTGGACGTGAAGGTGACGCAGCTTATGTACCTTCCGCCCAACGGGTATACCGGGGCGTCCTCCGGCTCGGTTCCCGCCTTCTTCACGAATTTAAGCCACTTTTATATGTACTACTTTGACGGGCGAACCAATCAGGTTAACCGCTGCGTCATCGATGTGGCATCCAAAATCGGCACTGGGGTATACCATGTGCATATGTACATGAATGTGAAGGACTTTCAGCGCTATACCCTGTGTGAAAACCTCTACGAGGGCACCATGACCCACTACGACGCTCTGAGCCTGCTGGTGCTCCAGAATCAGGATATGGAGATGGATCACTACCAGATCGGCGTCCCCAGCCCCTACATGAACGCCCCGGTGAAATGGGCCTTGTCCTTTGGCATTTCCAGCCGTCCCCTGATGCCCACCTCCACCAAAGTGCTGTTGTCCAAGACCATTCAGGAGGAAACGCCGGAATTTGAAAAAAGTCTGCGCCTGTCCCGGGAGGACATCCGCCTCATGAAGCTTTACAATATGCTGACGATCATGTAATGATTCCATGGAGAAACAGGGACGGTTATTGAGATTACGGGTGCTTCCCACACAGGCAAAACCTAAGGAACCTCTGATGAAATCGACAAGAGCCGGGAGCGAGAGATTTTTCTCTGACCGAAGAGTTCAAAAATGGTGGAATCCTGTATGTACCCGCAATAGGTATGCCGCATCCGTAAGCCAGCTTGCGCTGGCTTACGGATGCGGCATATTTCCCACTTTTGAAACTGCACGGATAGGAAAAAAACGCTGCCCAGCCGCGGAAGAATTAATCAGAGGTTCCTTAGTTCTCACGATAAAAATCGTCAAGCACATAGGTTGTTACCGGCGTAATGTACAGCTGGTACTTTATGACCAATTTGATTAACTCGTTGCCATCAATCAGCGTAATCGGCGAGCCTTCCCTCGCCGCGTCCCGCGCCTTATTTGTAAAGCGTCCGTTCGTGATAAACACGCCATAGTCAGCCTTAAACTTATTCATCGCACCCAGGAACTGATTGATGTCAGGCTCCGTCACAGCACTCGAATTAAATCTTTTGCATTGAATCACAACTCTGGTCGTTCTGAAATCACTGCTGTCCATATGATAGCCATACCCATCAATACCACCGTCATTGGTAATCTGAGTGCCCTTATCGGTAAACTGAACACCCATCTTTGTAAGAAGCGCTCTTGAAAACTGTTCAAACTTTGCAGGCGATAGATTGGCAATCGCACTCTGCAATTTGATCTTAAAACCATCCAGCAGCTCATCAGCACTCGATTCCTCGTCTTCCTCATCGCCATCCACACTAGCGGCCAGCACATGATTCTGTTTATTCTTGGCCCTCTGCTCATCCCAATAAGCCCTCGCCTTGTTACACACCTCAGCCTTTTCATCAAACGCAGATAAATCAATGTTTGTTCCCTGCTCCGTAAGCGTAATCATCGGACTGCTGTCACCATAAGAAACAAATCCGACAATTGCAAGCTCATTGACAGCGAAGTTAAAACGCCAGTTGAATTTCTTATACTGCTTTCCTGTATACTTAGAAGTTGTGAGTACTTGCGCAAATTCGGCAATGCGGTCGTCCGACTCGCAAATAGAATCCCGAAGTTCCGACCGCTCCATCTGTCCGCCCGCCGCCTTTAAAGCTTTCAAAATCGGCTTGATAAGGTAGGCTACCTGTTCTTCAGATGACATAGTGTCAAAATACATTTTTGCTCCACTCCTCCTGTCTTTTCATTGCTCTGCGCAAAATATTATAGTATCAGGATATCATATTCTTAGTCCAATTTCAATTGGATTTCTCTCCATAAGCATAAAAAAGAAGACCGAGCAAACGCTCGGTCTTCTTTGGACGTGCCGTCCACTTTTGATCTCTTGAATTTGGGGGTATCTCTGTTCACAAATCCACGAAAACCAAGCATATTTCGATCGCAAGTTTCGACACCGGCTTCTATTGCAGCTTCCTAAAAATTCTGCCTTCGTAGAATACACTAAAAAACCTTCCGGATTATGTCAGCTATTCTTTCCGGCGGGATATTTGCTTTTTCCAAATTCATTGTATAAACAAAATACCTCAAAACGCTATATGTTACCACATCGATTGGCTCTGGCCGCTGAATAGTTCCGTGCGCCGTCATATTTCGGTATGATGCGTATGCCTCTGCCAAATCTACGTCTTCAGGAATTCCATTTGCATTGCGCTCACGAGCGATTGCCTCCGCTGTCTCCGTTGCATAAGTAGTCTGGCACACCTCGAACTTCTGCTTTATCGTTGTGTCCGCATTATCAACCAGAGACTTGAAGCTTTTCAACGCACTATTCACCTTATTGTTAATGCCTTTCCCCGACTTTTCGATTTCCGCAGATATTGTGTCAAGCAACAATGACTTAGCCTCGTAAAACAATTGGTCATTCTTTGCTCGGTAATCCGGGAAAACTGCATTGAATTCTCCTTCAAAACAAATTGCGGTATTGAGCCACCTCGCTGCGTCCACAAAATTATCCTCTCGACGGTTTGCTGGATAGAAGAAGGGATTGTAGGTACCTTTTGTTCTTTTCTCAGCAATTTGTTGAAACAAAAGCGGGAAGCATTCTGGAGTCATATCGTCCAATGTGATGCTTTTCATAGCTGTGGGTGAGTAGCTACTGCAATCCGCTTGAAATACTACAGCATCTCCTATCCGCTTATTTTTCCCGTATAGCTCTACTTTTTCAACAGGAACATCTTTCCGGAAATTTACAAACTCCAAAAAGTCCCTCACATACAGGAAATACTTCAAGACCCTATCATGTGACTTTTGGTTGTCAAATGCCATACTTATGATTGACCGGGCTGTTCCCAGCCGCTCTTGCTCAAATGCAAGGTTAATTTCAACACGGACATCTACCCCAAGTTCAAAAGCTTCGTCATTCACCTTACAGCCAAATGCTTTTTTGTATTGCTCTCTGTCACGGATTTTAATGCCCTTAATCTCCATTGGATCGTCCGACGTTTCAAAATCGTATGCCTTTCTAGGGGTATAAAATTCATTTATAGCTGCAGAGTAAAAATCTATTCGATCGAAGGATGTATTGCTACTCTGCAGTAGTATATAGCCAAGTATTAAAAAACTGATCGATATTGGGATATGAAACGTACTGCTTTTCAAAACTTCACAGCCGAGGAAAACTATCCCTTGATCGCCGCTAGTGCTCCCATAAAGGGTATTTATGTGTTCACCCTCATTGAAATCATCCTTATATTGGAGTGGGATTTTGGGGATTGTCAATATCCGACCATCAAAAGAAAAAGAATATCTTCTATCATTGTACTCGAGTACACCGTGTATTGTCTTTTCTTTCACGTTTATACTCCCCCATTTTTAACATTGCGCCATAACCTTCTTGAAACAGATTCGTCCTTTGCACCACATCGGCATAGCATTCTGTTAACATCCCATAAAGGCGATTGGTCTGTTTGTAAGCACCGAATATGATATTGTTCTTTTCAATCTGTCCCAATAGCTATGTAAATGGAAAATTAACGTCTGTGCAGCGGAACACTCTCGATACATCACAGAGTAATCGTTCCTCACCGCTTCATTATCGCATACTTTCTGTTCAAAATCCAGCACGATTTTTTCATGCAACCCGCTGGCGATATTTAGCTGCAGCTCCACCTTAGACCAGCCAAACTGCATGGCGGCCTTCAAATACCATTCTCGCAGTTCCGTGGATAACTCCGATTCCAGAATGACAACATTCTGTGTCCAACCGAGCTCCATCGCCAAGGACAGCAGTACAGGCTGACCCTGATAACTCCGATAGAAATCCCTCATCCGACGAAGGTTCCGAGGGGAAAATCCCTGAACATCCGGGTATTGTCTGCTCAGATATGCAGCTGCTGCAACCGCCGCTCCTTTTTCCGTTCTCTGGCATACAGCTTTGCCAATCTCGCAGTATAGCTCCATCTGGGGTATATCTGCTGCCATGGCCTTGTCAAGCTCTGCATACATTTCGCTGTAGTCTATATTCTTACAGATATTCATTGGGTTCCCTCCTTGTTCAAATTGATCTTGCAATATTGATAACATGAAGCCCTTTTCTCCGGGCATAATCAACGGTATAGGCCGTTCCACCTGAATCTCTTGTCAAATAGCAGATACAGGTTCCGCTATGATCCACTAAATGGCGGTTCCGCCTGTGCATACAGTCCGGGGTATATTCTCTGGACACATACACGACCTTGTCGCTCCTGCGCTTAATATCCGCATAAACTGCAATATCTTCACTTCGCCATCCTCTGGTTTGATCTTCACAAGGCAGCACCAGAATCAGGCGAAGCTGGGGATATTCTTTTTTCATATCCAGAATCGTCTCAGCCGCCAGAGTGTCAAATCCCAGTGCGCCTCCCGCACCATAAAACACAATGCCCTGCTTTACAAGCTCCTTAATAGCTTTTCGTAGACGAACAGCCACTTTTAACTTTTCTGCCACGCTCAGGCTCCTATGCCCGGTGAAACAGCAGGTTTTCGCTCTCACATCCATATCTTTCTTCCTCCCGTTTTACGATATATCCCGACTTTTTATAAAATATAGTCAACGATATATCGTATAGAAGGATGATGTTTTATGAATGCGAAAGAAGCTGTCGCAGCCAGAATTCTGGCCTTATGTGATGAACGAGGCATTGCCATCAATGCCCTTGCCAGCAGTTCCGGGGTGGCTCCCTCCACCGTTTACAGCATGCTCAACGCCAAGAGCCAGAATCCCGGTGTAGTTTCTCTGCAAAAGCTCTGCGATGGGCTGGGTATTTCCCTTCGAGAGTTCTTTGATGATGACCTCTTTGATAACATCGAGCAGGAAATCAAATAAACAGGAGGAGCGCCGGTTTCATTAGTTGCACCTGTAAAATGAAAGTAGACACTCACAAAAGTGTGTGATCCGGCAGACGCAATTTCTTCTTTGCTTCGGGATGGATCTCTTTGTGAAAAATATCTGTTTTCATATTCGTATGTCCTCCGTAATTTCGTAATGGTGGGTAGCACAGTCGTCCGTGTCAGTCAAGGAAATGGCTTCGCCTCGCTGCGCGTCCTTGACAGTCCCGTTCGACTGTGCAAGCCGGTAATCAAGGCGGCGATGCCGCCTTTTGCCAACAGTCATTGGCAAGCTGAAATTGTTTGTTTCATCACTCCCTCCCGCTGGTGCGGAGGATGACGGAGGATCACAAAAAGAGCCGCATGACGATATGCAAAAATCTTCCCATACCAACTAAACAGACGCCCGCACAGGGCTTCTGTTCATGCGGCATTAGGAAGACATCACTTCGTCAGCGGCTCCACAGCACAGCTACATGATTTACTTGCTAACAGCATATCAGAAACATACGTTCGAGTCAATAGGCTTTGTGAAAACATGGATTTGCAACAATTTTCTGATATGCTAGGAGAGAGAAGAATACGATTTAAGCGAACAGCAAGTATAGATACACTTGCGAAAAACGATGTGGGTTGACCGGAATTTTCTTGCAGAACAGCAAGCAAATCCGGTGAGTACCCACACCGGAAAAACAGAGCGTTCCGGCTGACTGCCGAAATGCCCCGTTTTCATTTTTGGGGAAGCCCCAAACCCTTATATTTATAGCTGATACTGCAACGCCTTTTTCAGGAACTCGTCCACCGCCGAACCGGTCTGGCGGGGCGCAAAGCAGGTATGCCCGGTGTCGAGCTTTGCAATCTGCTCCATCTCGGCCTCTGTCAGCGTAAAGTCGAAAATGCTCAGGTTTTCTTTCATTCGCTGCGGGTTTGCGGATTTTACAATGGGGACGATACCGCGCTGCATCAGCCAGCGGAGCGCTACCTGTGCGGGAGATTTCCGATGGCTTGCAGCGATGGAACCAAGCGTTTCATTCTGGAAAAGATTTGCCTGTCCTGCGGACAAGGGCGACCATGCCTGCATCTGGATATTCCGGCTTTCCATATAAGCGCGTTCCTCCTCCCGCTGGAAGAACGGATTGCACTCCACCAGATTGACCGCTGGTTTTACCTTATTCCAAAACACAAAGTCCGCCAGCTTGTCCGGCGTAAAATTATCGACACCGATAGCCCGGACTTTTCCGGCAGCGTACAACTCCTCCAGTGCGCGCCATGCGCCGTAGTAGTCGTTGTAAGGCTGATGGATGAGGTACAGATCCAGATAGTCAAGACCGAGATGTTCCATCGAACGGGCAAAGCCCCGTTTTGCACCCTCGTAGCTGGTGTCCGTGATCCACAGCTTTGTGGTGATAAACAGTTCTTCTCTGGGAACACCGCAGCGGCGGATCGCCCGCCCCACCGCTTCCTCGTTTCCGTAGGCGGCAGCGGTATCGATCAGGCGATAACCTGCATGGATCGCCTGTACGACGGCTTCTTCACATTGGGCGCTGTCTGTCATGCGGAACACACCGTAGCCGATCTTCGGCATGGTAACGCCGTTATTCAAGGTCAATTTTTCTTCGTTCATTGCAGTTCCTCCTTGTGATTCTGTAAAAAATAGTCCAGACAGTCGATTCGTTTCTGGCAGACATGAAGCTGATCCAGAAGCTCGATCCGCCATGCTTTCAAAATCGCTGCGGCTTCTTTTTCCTTTTTGGCTTGCAGGCAAGAAATTACAGTGCAGATTTGATCCGGCGGCATACCGCTGTCGGACAGGCAGCGTTCGTCATTCATGTGCCGTTTCCTCTTTTCGCTGCAAATTGGCAAATCTGCGGGACGGATGATAGCAAAGTAGCACAATCAGGATCAGCAGCGCCGTGGCTGACAGGCTGACCGGATAAGCGGTCATGATCGTCTGGAATGTCCTGCTTTGCGGGAACACAAAATGAATCCATCCAATACGGATTCCACAGACACCTATAGTGGTCAGAAGTGCCGGAACAAGGGAGATACCGAAGCCGCGCAAATAGCCGCTCATCACTTCGTAGAGCATACTGAACGTGTAGGCGGAGAACACCATCAGCAGCCGTGTATAGCCAATGGAAATGACTTCCGGATCGTTGTTGAAAATTGCCAGAAGATACTTTCCGGCAAACAGCACCAGCGCGATTGCGGCTGCCGAAGCGATCAGGTCTTCGATCAGGCACAGAATCAGGGTTCGTTTGCAGCGTTTGATCTGCCCTGCGCCAAAGTTTTGCCCGACAAAGGTCGTGCAGGCTTGGCTGAACGAGTTCAGTACATCGTAGGCGAAAACTTCAATGTTATATGCCGCACTGGATGCCGCCATGACCACCGTGCCAAGGCTGTTGATAGCGGATTGGATCACGATGTTGGAAACCGCAAACACGGCGCTCTGGATTCCTGCGGGCAAACCGATCTTCATGATCTGCCCGAAAGCTGTCCAATCGATCCGCAGCGACTGCCACTCTACATGAATGTACTGCTTGGAAACCCGCAGACGCCGGAGCAGCAGCACCGAGCTGACCGCATTGGAGATCACCGTGGCGATGGCAACACCGTTGACGGTCATGCGCAGGACAGCCACAAAGAACAGGTTCAACGCTACATTCAAGATACCGGAGACGAACAGCGCAATCAGCGGGATTTTTGTCTCGCCCACACTGCGGAAAATTGCCGCCTCAAAGTTATAAAGCAAAATCACGGGCATTCCCAACAGGTAGATTCTCAGGTAGAGCAGCGCCGAATCAAACACATCATCCGGCACATTAAGAGAATGCAGCAGCGGAGCCGCCGTAAGTTCACCGATTACCGCCACAAGAATGCCGCCCAAAATCGCTATCACAATAGAGGTATGGACCGCTTTTTTCACTGCTTCCCGGTCATCCCGTCCGATGGCGTTGGCGATGACAACATTCGCGCCAAGGGCGATGCCCACAAACAGGTTGACGATCAAGGCAATGATGGAGCTGTTTGCCCCCACCGCCGCCACAGCCACGGTCTTTCCCGCACCGGTGAAGTTGCCTACCACTGCAATGTCGGACGCATTGAATAACTGTTCCAGAATGGCGGTTGCCGCCACCGGGAATGCAAACAGCGGCAGCTTGTTCCAGATGGAACCGTGCAGCATATCCAGCTGCCGCTTTGCTTTTTCTGTTTCCATGTTCAGATGCTTCTTTCTGCTTCTTTATTTCAAGAATATTATACTGCCTTCTCTTAACGATAGCAAATACTTATATAGAATGAACAATCATAGTTGACGGGAATGATAATTGAGCGTATACTATGAGGGAGGTGAAATATTCATGGAAATTCGTCTGCTGCGCTATTTTCTTGCGGTTGCAAGGGAAGAAAATATTACAAGAGCCGCAGAAAGCCTGCATATCTCCCAGCCGTCGCTTTCCAAGCAGCTCATGGAGTTGGAACAGGAAGTTGGAAAACAACTGCTGATTCGGGGAAAACGGAAGATCACGCTGACGGAGGAAGGCATTTTGCTGCGAAAACGTGCCGATGAGATCATCACGCTGCTGGAAAAGACAGAGCGTGAGCTGAACGCAGACGCCGCGCAAATCAGCGGCGAGGTCGCCATCGGCGGCAATCCGACCGCCTCCGTACTGAAAGCCGCCGCTGCGCTCCGGGCAGAGCATCCGGGGGTTCGTTTTCAGTTTTACAGCAGCGACGCCATCGATATGCTGGAACGGCTGGAACACGGCAGTCTGGACTTCTCCGTTTTCTTGGAGCCAATCGACACCATGCAATATGAATATATTTCGCTGCCGGATTCCTCACGCTGGGGCTTGCTGCTACCATCCGATCATGCACTGGCGAAAAGGGGATTGATTCGGAAAGAGGATTTGGCTACGATCCCATTGGTATTTCACCGCAGAGCCGGTCTGCAAAGGATCATCTCTCACTGGGCGGAGACGGAAATTGAAAATCTGAATATCGCCGCAACCTATAACGTCATCAACGGTTCGCCAGAGAAATTTGTGAAAAGCGGTTTTGGATGTTACCTGACGACCGAGGATCTGCTGCCCTCTAAATTGGACGAAGCCGTATGCTTTTGCCCGCTGGAGCCGCCGTTGGAGATTCACTATGCGCTGATTTGGAAACGCTATGCGGTGTTCAGCAAAGCGGCAGAAGCGTTCCTGCGGGCATTTCGGGAATGATTCTTTTGCCGGTTAGAAGTCTGCGCTTTTCAGCCTGTGAGCACAAGTATTGAAAGGTCAAAAAACAGCATTTAATCGTCATACAGGCAATAGCTGCTCTACCTCGTAATTCGTCTGCATTTCTCATCTCCTTTGCAAGTCTGACCTGTTCTATAAAAAGGCCGGAACGCGCACCGGCCAATCCGGCTCTGGCTCCAGCCACCGAGAGATCCTGATTATTCCGATGTCGGCATAATCAGGATTATGCCGGGGAAATAGTTATTCCGAAGTAATCGCAGAAAGCTCTGTTCTTCAAGGTATTATCTGCAAAAACTTCGGAATAAGAGAGCAACTTGCCAACCTGTATAATGGATGCGCAGGCGGAAGCCTGACAATGAATTTACAGGAGGCTTACGAAAATGATTGAATTGTCCGCAACCGTTGCACGAGCGTTAGAACTCTTGTCTGCCCAAGGTATGAGCGCCAAAAGCTTGCACACATACACCCATACTGGCTTTGGTCATATCATCCGCAATTTTCAAGCAAAAGGTTTGTCCATTCTGTACCATCTCCTGTTTCGGATTGTAGACAGCCACGCCGATCTTATCGTAGTCATAGCCAATAGGGTTCAGAATCTGATCCCGCACAGTTTTGATGAGGTACTCCGTATCCAGTTTTCCCTCCAAATACAGCCCTTCGTCAATCATGACAGGTACATTCATTCCCTTTGGACTGCCACTGAGAAGTGGGCGCAATCTGCCCGCTACCAAGTCGCGGAGCTGCATCATCCGGTCATGTCTAATCGGGTCTTTGTTGCATTCCCGCAGGATTTCCAGAATGGCTTGTCGCCAATTCTGCACAGTCACTACCCTGCCATCCGGGAATAACAGCCGAGATGGCTTCAGTCCCTTGAACCGTGCCGGGTCTGCCGCCAGTGACAACAGTTGTTCACCGTCGTCCATTGTCAGCCTCTTTTCCTCCATAAGAATCTTTTGAACCAGCTCGTCATACAGATCATCGATCTTCTGATGCATCTGTTCCCGGCTCTGTTCGCCCCGAGTCAGACATACGCTGTCAAAGAAAGTACTGTTTTTCTCCATCAGATTTTCTCCTTCTTTCCCGTCTTTCGTTTTTAGTCAATGGTACTGCTGCCATACCCGACTATCTGATCAATTTCCGTGCCATCATACAAGAATACCTTGATGTGATCAGCAGATATCACTTTTACCGTATGTACCAGCTGCCGGATCATTTCCTCGTCCCACTGCTGCATGCGGTGACTCATTCCGTCTAATGCCTCCTCCATCGTATGCACATGTGCCTGTACCGCTTGGTCTTTTCGGAGCCGGGCGGCAATCTTTTCGCGCTGTTCTTTCAGCGACGCCATCTCATTGGCGATACTGCCAAACCTTGCCGCGTTCTTCGCCGCGCTGTCAGGCTGTTGGAGCAATATGTTGAATTCCGCCTCCAGTTCCTCAAGCCTTCGGTTGATTTCTCCCAGTGTCATGGTAGAATCCGGAAGAAGCCCTGTTTCCTCTACTGCCGCTTCCGTGATCTGTCTACAGATTGTCCCCTTGGAATCCATTACGGAATTGATTGCCGCCATGATCGCCTGCTGCAAAGGTTCCTCATACATTGTAGGCGACTGATGACAATAGCGAGAACCGTACTCCACTCGACTGACACATCTCCACACGACTTTGACTCCGTTCTTTCGGTGCCAGGAACAGCGCTGATATCTTGTACCGCATTCCCCGCAGAACACTCTCTCGGATAAGGCATATTTGCTAGTGTAACAGGAGCGGCCCGTAGGCGCGTTTTTCCTCGATGGACTCCTCCCCGCACTGCGTCTGGCCAATTCCGCCTGCACTGCCTGATAGGTTTCTCTTGACACAATTCCGGGATGATTATTCTGTATAAAGTACATGGGAAGCTGACCGGTATTCTTGGAGATCTTTCCACTCAAGATATCTGTTTTGAATGTTTTCTGCATCAGCACATCACCGCAATATTTCTCGTTGGTAATAATCCCACGAACCGTAGATTCCCTCCATTCCTTTCCCCCTTTTGCCGGAATGGAATCCGCATTAAGCGCGTCCCGAATCATGCGCAGGCTGTACCCTGCAAGGATCCGGTCGAATATCAGCTTGACGACCTCAGCCTGTTCCGGCACAATTACCAGTTCCCCGGCTTCATTCGTCCCATACCCGTAAAGTCTGCTGACTGGAGAATTCACTCTGCCTTCCTTCATCGCCTGTTTTTTGCCCCATCGGACGTTGGCGCTGATGGATTCACTTTCCGACTGGGCAAAGGCACTCATGAAGGTAAGGATCAACTCCGTGTCCATCTCCATGGTATAGCTGGGTATCTTCTTTGCCGCCTGAATTGCGTCCACCAGAGCGTTATACTTGGGCGCAAAATACGGTACGCTAGCTTCCCCCGCGTTGTAGAAAATATCCCCGGAGGTGCCGCACACATTCACGGAATTGCTCTTGAATGTGGCAGGGTCACGCAGGC
>OLHG01001628.1_pt1 | contig 13333 bp, 10 predicted proteins | sample 1605971 | NCBI WGS metagenome assembly OLHG01 (sample SAMN03283289) | human gut metagenome | biome: human-associated habitat; material: feces | host: Homo sapiens | place: Peru | collected 2012 | reverse complement strand
CTGTACATGCCAGTGGATTTCCTCCATAAGTTGCGCCGTGATCTCCCGGCTGCAGAGAATATTTTGCCACTTCTTCCGTCATTGCAAATGCACCGACCGGAATTCCGTTTCCGATTGCTTTCGCCATAGTCAGAATATCCGGTTTTACACCAAATCCCTGCCATGCAAACATATTTCCGGTTCTTCCCATTCCGCACTGCACTTCATCACAGATCATCAGGATTCCATTTTCATCACAGATCTTACGGATTCCTTCCATAAATTCCTGTGTTGCAAGATTGATTCCGCCTTCGCCCTGCAGCGGTTCCAAAATAATTGCACAAGTCTTATCATTTACCAGTGCTTTCACACTGTCAAGATCATTAAACTCTGCAAATCTTACACCTGGAACAACTGGCTCAAACGGTTCACGATAAGAATCATGTCCTGTCACAGAAACTGCTCCGAAGCTTCTTCCATGGAAAGAATTCTGCATCGCGATAAATTCATATCTTCCTGTCTTCTTCGTATAAGCATATCTTCTGGCTGCTTTCAAGGCACCTTCATTTGCCTCTCCGCCACTGTTTGTAAAGAAAACTCTGTCCATTCCGGAAATGCGGTTTAATTCTTTTGCTGCCTCTCCACAGCTCTCGTGGAAATAAAGATTTGATGTATGGTATAACTTGTCAATCTGGTCTTTTAATGCCTGATTCAGTTCTTTATTATCATATCCAAGTCCTGACACAGCAAATCCTGCTGCAAAGTCAAGATATTCTTTTCCTTCTGTATCATACAGATACATTCCTTCTCCGTGATCCAGTGCAATCGGAAATCGATTGTATACATGGATCAGGTTCTCTTCTGCCGCCTGTATTTTACTGTTCACCATCATAATACCTGCTTTCTTTCTGATTTAAAATTGCTGTACCGATTCCTTTGTTTGTAAAGATTTCAAGCAACAGACAATGCGGGATTCTTCCATCCAGAATATGAACACGGGATACACCACTTTCAATCGCATCAATACAATTCTGAAGCTTTGGAAGCATTCCACCTCCAATATATCCGTCAGCAATCAATTCCTTGGCTTCTTTGACCTCCAGTTCAGAAATCAATGTAGAAGGATCTTTTGGATCTTTATAAACACCTTCAATATCTGTCAGGAATGCAAGCTTCTCAACTTTCATTGCACGGGCGATTGCGCAAGCTGCATCATCAGCATTGATATTATACGTATTGTATTCCTCGTCCATACCAACCGGGCAAATGATCGGAAGGAAATCTTTTTCCAGAAGGTCATACAAAATCTCTGCATTTACTTTCTTGACATCTCCTACGAATCCGATATCCTGTCCGTCTGAAAGCTTCTTCTCAACCTGGAGAAGATTTCCATCCTTTCCACTGATTCCGATCGCACGCACGCCAAGACTCTCTACAAGCTGTACAAGACTCTTATTCACGCGTCCCAGAACCATCTCAGCAATCTCCATTGTCTCTGCATCTGTCACTCGAAGTCCGTTGATAAACTCTGCTTCTTTTCCAACTTTTCCAACCCACTTGCTGATTTCCTTACCACCGCCATGCACGATGATCGGTTTGAATCCACACAGTTTCAGAAGTGTAACATCCTCGATTACTCTGCGTTTCAGACTTTCATCCACCATGGCACTTCCGCCATATTTTACTACGATGATTTTACGGTTAAAGCGCTGGATATAAGGCAGTGCCTCAATCAGCACCTGCGCTTTATCCAGATATTTCTGCATATTGCTTGTCATTTTTCTGTCTCCCTTTTTTATCTTTTCAGCGTCTTTAAAGAAATAATAATTTCTCTATAAATCAACTTCTGTAATCCGCATTGATATCAATGTATCCATGTGTCAGGTCACAGCCCCACGCAGTAGCTTCTGCATCTCCGGCTTTTAAGTCAGCAATCGCTGTCACTTTTTCCTGTGAAAGGATCTCTGTTGCCTTTTCTTCGCTATAATCTGTTGCTGTTCCATTAGCAATGATCTGAAGCTTTCCTGCACAGCTCTCGAAGAAAAGATCTACCTGCTCCGGATCAAACTGCGCTCCGGAATATCCCATTGCACAAAGGATTCTTCCCCAGTTTGCATCGTGTCCTGCGATTGCAGCCTTTGTAAGATTCGAACATACAACAGATTTTGCAAGAACTTTTGCCTGCTCTTTTGTCTGTGCTCCGACAACCTTTACTTCAAAAAGTGCTGTTGCACCTTCTCCGTCTCCCGCCATTGCCTTCGCAAGTGTCTCATTTACATAATGAAGAGCCTCTTTGAATGCATCGAATTCCGGTGTGCCTTCTTTGATCTTCTCATTTCCGGCCATTCCATTCGCGAGAAGAAGTGCTGTATCATTTGTTGAAGTATCTCCGTCAACGGAGATCATGTTATAAGTATCCTCAACATCACTGCTCATTGCCGCCTGAAGTGCTTTTTTGGAAATTTTTGCATCCGTTGTAATAAATGCAAGCATTGTACACATATTCGGATGAATCATTCCAGAACCTTTCGCCATTCCTCCGATCGTTACTTCTGTATCTCCTGCCATAAATGTAACCGCAACTTCTTTTTTCTTCGTATCAGTTGTCATGATTGCTTTTGCAGCTTCTGTTCCACTTGCCAGATCAGCTTTCTTTCCCTTGGCAAGTTCTGTAATTCCGGCTTTGATCTTATCGATTGGGATCTGCATTCCGATGACTCCTGTAGAACCTACAAGAACACCTTTCTCATCGATTCCAAGAACTTTTCCTGCCTCTTTTGCTGTCTCTTCACAGTATTTCATACCTTCCTCTCCGGTACACGCATTTGCAATTCCGGAGTTTACAATAACTGCCTGTGATTTCTGTTTGCTCTCTACAATCTGTCTGTCCCACTTCACCGGAGCTGCCTTTACTACATTCGTTGTAAATGTTCCGGCGACTTTACACGGTTTCTCACTGTAAATGATCGCCATATCTGTACGTCCCTGGTATTTGATTCCTGCTGCTGTTGCTGCTGCTTCAAATCCTTTTGCTGCGGTAACTCCGCCTTCGATTATCTTCATATAACTTGCTTCCTTTCTGCTTATTGTTCATTGAATGCTGTAATATTTTCTTCATTTAAAATAAAATCATAATAATTCACATCAAGTCGTTCCGTCCATCCGATTGTATTCCAAAATGCATTTCCTACATTATTCTGTGCAAATGCGATCAGGCAGACTTTATTAATTTTTTCTTCCTGAAGAGCTTTCATGCTATGCACGACCATGTCTTTTCCGATTCCATGTCTTCGGTATGCCTCATCCACACATACATGATAGAGACTTCCCTGTCTTCCATCATGACCACAGAGAATACTTCCGACGATTTTTCCTTCTTTCACTGCGACAAAACTCGTTGTCGGATTCCGTCGCAGAAAACGTTCGACACCTTCTTTCGAATCGTCGATACTGCGGATTCCGAATCCTCGGATCTTCTTCCACAATTTATATACTTCATCATAATCCTCTATTGTCATTACACGTATCATACATACCACCTTTATCAATATAACCTATGGGAACATCGGAACGAGTTCAAGTCCTTCACTCTCCGGAAGACCAAACAGCAGATTCATATTCTGAACCGCCTGTCCTGCGGCACCTTTTACAAGGTTATCAATAGCTCCCATCATAATGATCCGTCCTGTTCTCTCATCGATCTTAAATCCAATGTCTACATAGTTGCTTCCTTCTACCCATTTGGTCTCCGGACACTGATCTTTCTCCAGAACACGAACAAATTTCTCATCTGCATAATATTTATCATAAATTGCTTTTACTTCTTCATATGTAACTTCTTTTGTAAGCTTTGCGTACTCTGTTGCAAGAATTCCACGATTCATCGGAACTAAATGCGGTGTAAAGTTCAATACAACTTTCTCTCCGGCTGCATATCCAAGCTGTTCTTCAATCTCCGGTGTATGACGATGTGTAGCTACTCCATATGCTTTGATATTTTCATTCACTTCACAGTAAAGATTCGGAAGCTTTGCTCCTCTTCCTGCTCCTGAAGTTCCAGACTTTGCATCGATGATCAGAGTACTCATATCGATCAGTCCTTCCTTTGCAAGCGGATATGCTGTCAGGATAGAACATGTTGTATAGCATCCCGGATTTGCCACGATACGTGCATCCTTCACTTTGTCACGGTTGATCTCGCACAATCCATAGACAGCTTCATCAATATACTGCGGTGCTTTGTGTTCGATTTTATACCACTCTTCGTAAACCTTCACATCTTTCAGACGGAAATCTGCACTGAGATCAATGATCTTTGTCTTTGAAAGGATTTCTTCATTAATCAGAGATGCGCATAATCCTTGTGGAGTTGCCGTAAAGATCACATCTACCTGCTCTGCAAGCTCATCCATGTTGTCATCCATACATTTTGCATCTACGATCTGAAACATGTTTCTATATACATCTGCATATTTCTGATCCACATAACTTCTGGATCCGTACCAGACAATCTCTGCATCCTTATGTCCCATCAATATTCTTACGAGCTCGCCGCCTGCATAACCGGTTGCTCCAATAATTCCGACCTTAATCATCGTTCTCAAGTCCTTTCTCTTATCATTCCCATGGCAGCCAATGGAAGTCTCTGGGAATCGCATTTTTACTGTACTGTGGTAACGTGTTACCGCAATCATTTCTCCTTATAATATACCACTTTAATCGGGATGTAAAGCTTTTCTTAAAATGAATGTATAAAAATACACGTTATTCATTTTTATGTGCATAATAATACATCTTCCATGTATAATATGCAAGTGTTTTTTTCAAAAAGTTTTTTGCTACATAAAACGGCGATGATAAACGTAACTATTCCTACGTCTATCATCGCCGATCTACTTTTCTTCTATTTATCTATCTTCTATATAGAAAATATCACTCTTATTTTCCAAAAAAGGATTAAGGTCTAAGTCCCATTCCACCTTCTAATGTAATTGTCTCACCGTTCATATATTTGAAATCCGGTGATGCAAGCTGTACACACGCTCTTCCAATCTCTTTCTCTACATCTCCGTAATGTCCTGCCGGCGGCATCTTCACATTTGCCTTAAATGCATCCGGATATGCTTTCTGGAAGTTTTCAAGCTGTGCTGTCCATGCAAGCGGGCACACAATGTTCACATTGATTCCGTCTGCTCCCCATTCTGTAGCCGCTACTCTTGTCAGTCCTCTGACACCTTCCTTCGCTGCTGCATATGCACACTGTCCGTAATTACCGAAAAGGCCTGCTCCTGATGCAAAGTTGATTACGGATCCCTGTGTTTCCTTCAAATATGGATAACATGCCTGCATATAATAAAATGTTGCATAAAGTCCTGAATAAATCGCAAGATCAAACTGCTCTGTTGTATGATCTGCAAGAGTTACTCCTGATGCAGAAGCCTGTGCATTATTAATAAGAACATCAATTCTTCCGAATTCCTCAACCGCCTGCTTTACAACGCGCTCAACTGCTGCCTTGTTATCTGCTCCTGCATTGACATCTGCCTGTACTGCAAGAACTTTCACTCCATAGAGGCGTTCCAGTTCTTCTTTCGCATCTTCAAGCTTCTTTACATTTCTTCCTGTAAGAACAAGATTCGCACCTTCTTTGGCATAAGCTGTTGCAATACCATATCCAATGGATCCGCAGCTTCCATCACTTAATACTGCACGTCCTCCTCCCGTAATGATTGCTGTCTTTCCTGTAAGAAATCCCATTTGTTTTTCCTCTCTTTCTTGCTCACATACCCTTCCGACTTTTATATTAAACAGATAGGTTGTGGTCCGTTTTCGTCTGGCTGTCTAAATATTTTTTAGGTCAGGTCTCTTGATATCTTTATATTATCAGACATGTTTACTAAAATCAACGACTTTTTGCGATACATTTTTAACATATTCGTCAAATATATCACAATTCAAAATAACGACACCTAACTTTTTTTGTTTTTACTAGTTTCACATCTTCTCCGTTACATCTTGCATATTTTCACTCATTTTTCCTTTGTTTTATTCATTTTTTGTGCATTATATGTGATTTTATGCATTTTATTCATTTTTTCAAAATAATACTTGCATAATTATAAAATGTGGTGTATAGTATGTTTTAGCTTGTTAAAGCAGAAATCTTTAGAACTCAAGAAACTGAGAAAACAGAAATTGATAAAATACATTCAGGAGGCAATAAAATGAGTAAAGAAAAAGTTGTATTAGCATATTCAGGTGGTCTTGATACTACAGCAATTATCCCGTGGCTGAAAGAAACATTTAACTATGACGTTATCTGCTGTTGCATCGATTGTGGACAGGGAGAAGAACTGGACGGACTGGATGAAAGAGCAAAACTTTCCGGAGCTTCTAAATTATATATTGAAAATATCATTGATGAATTCTGTGATGACTTCATCGTTCCTTGCGTAAAGGCCGGAGCTGTTTATGAGAACAAATACCTTCTCGGAACTTCCATGGCTCGTCCGGCAATCGCTAAGAAACTGGTTGAGATTGCACGTAAAGAAGGCGCTGTTGCTATCTGCCATGGTGCAACAGGAAAAGGAAATGACCAGATCCGTTTCGAGCTTGGTATCAAAGCTCTTGCTCCGGACATCAAGATCATCGCTCCATGGCGTATGACAGATGTATGGACAATGCAGTCCCGTGAAGACGAGATTGATTACTGTAAAGCTCATGGAATTGATCTTCCATTTGACGCAAAGCACAGCTACAGCCGTGACCGTAACCTGTGGCACATCAGCCATGAAGGACTTGAACTTGAGAATCCGGCAAATGAGCCAAACTACGATGATCTTCTCGTACTGAGCACAACACCAGAGAAAGCACCAGACAAAGATGAATACGTTACAATGACATTTGAAGCAGGTGTTCCTAAGAGCGTAAATGGAAAAGAAATGAAAGTTTCTGAAATCATCACAGAGCTGAATCGTCTTGGTGGAAAACATGGAATCGGAATCGTTGATATCGTTGAGAACCGTGTTGTTGGAATGAAATCACGTGGTGTTTACGAGACTCCTGGTGGAACAATCCTTATGGAAGCACATGACCAGCTTGAAGAACTCGTTCTCGACCGTGCTACATATGAAGTTAAGAAAGATCTTGGAAATAAATTTGCTCAGATCGTATACGAAGGAAAATGGTATACACCACTTCGTGAAGCAATCCAGGCATTTGTTGATGTTACACAGCAGTATGTAACAGGAGAAGTTAAGTTCCGTCTCTATAAAGGAAATATCATCCGTGCCGGAGAGACATCTCCATACTCACTGTACAGCGAATCCCTTGCAAGCTTCACAACAGGAGATCTGTATGATCACCATGACGCTGACGGATTCATCAACCTGTTCGGACTTCCACTGAAAGTTCGTGCAATGAAGATGCAGGAAGTAGAATCACAGAAGAAGTAAGGAACAAATAAAAGCCAGAACAGTTACCGTGTGTGGTGCTTGTTCTGGCTTTTATTAATATACTGAACAAAGTGTATTCGAAATTATTTCTTTTCCCACAGTTCGTCTGCTTTTGTTTTCCACTCTTTGGCGTAATGTTCGCATTTTCCGCAGAGATGTTCTACGCTTTCCGGGGACTGTAGGTCTGTTGATTTTGCGCCGGTCTCGTGTACCATCTGCTGCAGTTTTTCCGGGTTTTCGAGCATTGGACATGGACGCAGATGATTGTTGTTAAATGGCTGATTGTTATGGTAAGCCATAAACAGCGGCTGGCGCAGTGCATCAAGCACGCTCACTTCTTTAATGTTTGCACTTGAATAATGGATAAATACGCATGGCTCTGCATCTCCATTTGCATTAATATGGAAGTAATTTCTTCCGCCGGCAATACATCCTCCTACAAACTCTCCATCATTCTGGAAATCGAATGCAAAGAGCTGTTTTCCACCTGTCAATCCACGGATCTCACGGATGCGGTGATACATGTATTCTCTCTGCTCTTTTGTTGGAAGCAGATCCAGTGCTGCATCATTTCCAACCGGCATATAGTGGAAATACCATGCATAGCGACATCCTTTTTCAATGATCATATCAAGGAATTTGTCGGATGTTACAGTTTCAATGTTAGCGCGTGTATAGCAGATTGATGTTCCAAAGATCAATCCGTATGTTTTCAAAAGATCCATTGCATGCATAACTTTCTGATAAACGCCTTTTCCACGGCGGCCGTCGTTGACTTCCTCATATCCTTCCAGACTGATGGACAAGGACAGATTGCCTACTCGCTGCATCTCCTGGCAGAACTCATCATCTACAAGTGTTCCGTTTGTAAATGCATGGAATACACAGTCGTTGTGTTTCTCGCACAAGCGGATGACATCTTTCTTTCTCACGAGAGGCTCTCCGCCTGTCAGCATATAAAGATAAATTCCAAGTTCTTTTCCCTGTGTGATCACACGATCCATGTCTTCAAAAGAAAGGTTCAGAAGATGTCCGTACTCTGCAGCCCAGCATCCTGTACATTTGAGATTACATGCACTGGTTGGATCCATCAGGATCAGCCATGGGATATTACACTGATATTTTTCACGTGACTCATGCATTAACTTTGTTCCGTAAAGCATTGCGTCAAATCCAAGATTTAATGCTGTTGTCTTAAGGACATGCGGATCTACTTCATCAAAAAGTCTGTTCAGATACTGAACCCATTTGTTGTCCGGATCCTGAATCATCTTTCTTGCAGCTTCATAAGACTCTGGCTGGAAACGATCTTTCGCAAAATTTTCTGTAAGATCTACAAGCTTAAGAAGTGCTTTCGTTCTATCATCTGTCTTGTTCATATATTTAAGTACTTTATCTGCTGCCAAACCAAATGCTGCTCTTTCTGCCTGAAATTTTAATCCTGCCATTTTTTTCACCTTTTCCTTACTTTTCAAGGAACCTTTCTTAAGTATAAGCTATTATTTCATACTTTAGCATTTTCCTTTTTTTCATGTAAGATTCAGATTTTTTCGAATGTGCTGTAGTTTGAACATTTTCTTTTTGTTGTTCTTTTTCGGCTACAAATCATGTGAAATGTATCCGAAATATCAAGAAATTTCAACACTATGTTCTTGAAAAGTCATGTTAAAGAACTGTCAATCTTAGAAATTTTTTTAATCACATTCTCTTTTTTATGGTATAATATTTCCATTGTAGAAAGGATTTGAACAAATGACAGAAGTGAAAAAAGAACTGACAAAAGATTTGCTGGCACTCTCTTTCAAAGAACTTATTATGAAGATGCCTTTTGAAAAGATTACAGTTAAGATGATCACCGACGGAGCTGATGTGATCCGTCCAACTTTTTATAAACATTTTCAGGACAAGTATGAAATTCTCGAATATATCTTCGAAAAAGAAATCAAAGATAAAATCCGGGTACTGATTGAAAATGACATGGAAGACGATCTTCTCCGTCTTCTTTTCACCTGTCTTTCTAAAAACAAAGAATTTTATAAGAAACTTTATTTGATTGAAGGAACCAACTCCTTCGACAACCTGATGTTCCAATTTATTTACGACACATTGCTTACTTTATTAAACAAATATCCATTGAAATCACCTGCGAAGCTCCAGATACTCAGCCGCGAGACGATTGCACGCTTTTATACCTTTGGGCTCGCAGATTCTGTAAAATATGCGATCATGCATGATATCACATATACCCCGGAAGAGATTGCAGCTGCTTATGATTATCTGATTCATAACTCTGCATTTGATCTTGTGGAACATCCAAAGATCTGATGATACAAAAAATAACGCAGACAATATCTCTACCATCTGCGCCATTTCTCATTTATTTGAATTATTTCATAACAATATTGATAATCTTCTTAGGAACGTAGATCTCCTTGATCACATTTCCTGTCAGCTTATCAGCGATTGCCTCTTTACCTGCTGCGATTGCATCATCTTTGGAGATATCTGCCGGGATCTCGATTACAGCTTTTGTCTTACCGTTGATCTGAACCGGAATCTTGATCTCATCATCTTTCATCTCGTTCTCGTCATATTTCGGCCATCCAGCATTGAAGATTGTCTCTTCATGTCCAAGCTGCTCCCACATCTCTTCTGCAAAGTGCGGTGCGAATGGAGAAAGAAGTACTGCGATTGTCTCGAGTGTCTCTTTGTCGATTCCACCCTCTTTCTTTGCAACTTCCATGAACTTGTTATTGTACTCCATGAATCCGGAGATAACTGTATTCAGGCTGAAGCTTTCAAGTCTTGTTGTGATGTCATAAATCATTCTGTGACGAAGTTTGATCATCTCTTTTGTAGGCTGAATATCCTTCTCCTTGCTTTCCATAAGGATATTCCAAAGACGTTTCAGGAAACGGTTTACGCCGTCAATTCCACGGTCATCCCACTCTGCATCAAGCTCCGGTGGTCCTACGAAGAGCTCATACATTCTCAGAGAGTCACATCCGTAATCACGTACGAGGTCATCCGGTGATACAACATTTCCTTTGGACTTACTCATCTTAATTCCGTTTTTACCTGTGATCATACCCTGATTGAACAGTTTGTGGAATGGCTCATCAAAGTCGATTGCCCCGATATCGCACAGGAATTTTGTATAGAATCTGGAGTACAGAAGGTGAAGTACAGCATGTTCTACACCACCGATATACATATCTACCGGAAGCATCTCGTCTGCTTTTTCTCTGGAAACAAGTGCTTCTGAATTGTGGTTATCTACATAACGCAGGAAATACCAGGAGGATCCTGCCCACTGTGGCATTGTGTTAGTCTCTCTCTTGGAATCACTTCCACAAACCGGACACTTGCAGTTTACCCACTCATCGATTGCAGCAAGTGGTGACTCACCTGTTCCTGTTGGCTCGTAGGAATCTACCTCTGGCAGACGAAGTGGAAGTTCTTCTTCCGGTACCGGAACATTTCCACACTTCGGACAGTGAATGATCGGGATTGGTTCTCCCCAGTAACGCTGACGGGAGAATACCCAGTCACGCAGCTTGTAGTTTACTGTTGCGCGTCCGATTCCCATCTCTTCGATCATATGTGGAGCTTCTTTCTTAAGCACAGAAGACTCCATACCGTTCCACTCACCGGAGTTGATCATTGTTCCGACTGCATCTGTATATGCCTCAGTCATATTCTCGATCTCTTCTCCGTCTTTTGCGATAACCTGAATGATCGGAATATTGAATTTTGTTGCGAACTCGAAGTCACGGTCATCATGTGCAGGTACACACATGATTGCTCCTGTACCGTAGTCAGCCAGTACATAATCAGACAGCCAGATCGGTGTCTTTGCTCCATTCAGCGGATTGATCGCATAGCTTCCTGTGAAGACTCCTGTCTTCTCTTTGTCCTGCATACGGTCAACATTGGACTTCATAGATGCATCATAAATGTATTTCTCTACTGCATCTCTTGTCTCATCTGTTGCGAGAGATGCTGCCAGTTCATGCTCAGGAGCAAGTACCATAAATGTAGCTCCGTGGAGTGTATCCGGTCTTGTTGTATAAACAGTGATCTTCTCATCTCTTCCTTCTACCGGGAAGTCAACTTCTGCACCGTAAGATTTTCCGATCCAGTCAGCCTGCATCTTCTTAACCTTCTCCGGCCAGTCAAGTTTATCAAGGTCATTCAACAGACGGTCTGCATATTTTGTAATGCGAAGCATCCACTGACGAAGGTTCTTCTTTGTAACGTCTGCACCACAACGCTCACATTTACCATTCACAACCTCTTCGTTCGCAAGACCTGTCTTACAGGACGGACACCAGTTGATTGGGAACTCTTTCTCATAAGCAAGTCCTTCCTTGAACATCTTAACGAAGATCCACTGTGTCCACTTGTAGAACTCAGGATCTGTTGTATTCACTTCCATATCCCAGTCATACAGTGCTGCGATATCATTGATCTGTCTCTTGATGTTCGTGATGTTCGCCTCTGTTGATTTTGCCGGGTGAACGCCCATCTTGATCGCATAGTTCTCAGCCGGAAGACCGAATGCATCCCATCCCATTGGATGAACGATGTAGTATCCCTGCTGTAATTTATAACGGCTCCATACATCAGAGATTACATATCCTCTCCAATGTCCTACATGAAGACCATTTCCTGATGGATACGGGAACATATCCAGGCAGTAATATTTTGGCTTCTTGTTTCCGTCTTTTCCATTTCTTGGATTGACCGGTGTCTCTTCCCATTTCTCACGCCATTTTTTCTCAATGGCTTTGTGATTGTAAACAATCTTTGTACCCATGTACTTAATTCCTCTCTTTCATCAATATAAAGAAAGCCTCTTCTTCTCATATATCCAAGAGACGAAAAGGCTTTAATTCCGTGGTACCACTCTTATTCATCTGACGCAACGCCAAATGCACTCATTTATTCTATAACGGGAACTCCCGCCTCCGGCTAATCAATATAACATCTTTTCACCGAAAGAACTCCGAGGTCAGTTCAAAGTCTGTGCTGCTGCCTCACACCAACCGGCAGCTCTCTGAAAAGCATCTTTTCCTTCTACTACTCCTCATCTGCGTTTTTACAATATACCTATTCATTATAAAAACTATGCGAATATAAGTCAAGGCTTTTTTCCGCTTAAAGTCCTCTTTTTATTGCCGGTTTCCATTCTACAACCTTGTCTTGTTCCAGTGATTTCTTCACATCGATCAAGCGCTGATTTTCTGATCCTCTGAACAGCAGTGTAATATTTTTCTTATCTTCCTCAAATCTTCCATCCACAAGTACGTCCAGCATCGAAAGCATCTCATCCGTATACTCGCATCTTGCCCTGCTTTCTTTCTTCAATTCCTCATCGAATAAATAACCGCTGTAACACCAGATGTTCTTCTCCGGATAACGTTCCTTCACTTTTCTTAAAAGCTTCACAAGCACTTCCTGATTCTCCGGTTCAAATGGTTCGCCACCAAGCAATGACAATCCATCAATATAATTCGGCTTCAACGCTTCCAGAATCTCTTCTTCTGTTTCTTCCGTAAATTTCTTTCCATAATTAAAATCCCATGTCATACTGTTAAAACATCCCTTACAATGATGCCTGCAGCCTGACACGAAAAGGGCAACACGGACACCCTCTCCATTTGCAATATCACATTTTTTGATTTCTCCGTAATTCACTTTGAATCCTCTTTTCCACTTATTCCAAAATACATTTCGTATCATATCATTGATTGGAATTTTCTTTCCATTTATCACTATCATACCATATCTTTTCATCTTTTGCTATCTTAAGTGATGCTGCTTAGAAGTAACCGCCCAGAAGTAGTTACTGTTCACTCCGTTCACAGCAACTTGGTCAAAATTCATTCCAAATCACC
>OLHG01001624.1_pt1 | contig 13350 bp, 4 predicted proteins | sample 1605971 | NCBI WGS metagenome assembly OLHG01 (sample SAMN03283289) | human gut metagenome | biome: human-associated habitat; material: feces | host: Homo sapiens | place: Peru | collected 2012 | reverse complement strand
AGATGGCCTCTGTGATCTGCATGGCTTGTCCCTCCTTATGCGTTCAGGGCGGCCCGGACGGCCTCCCGGTATTTTGCGGGCACCTGGGACAGCGTGATGCGCCCCAGCCGCACCTGCAAGGTCAAAAACTGTACCATTTACTCCGTGCCTCCCATCACAAGTTCCAGCATCGCCGCCTCCAGCGCCTCCAGCCGCTCCTCCGCCGTCGGCTCCGGCGCAGGCTGCGCGGCCAGCATGGCGTTGTATTCCGCCTCTTCTTCCTGCGTCATGTCCCGGATCACTCCGTATTCGCTGATTCTCATTTTGCTCACCCCATTTTGTAAATGTTGACGGTTGTCCCGCTGATGATGTTGACGCCGGATGTTGCGGAGTAGATGTATATTTTGTTTGCTTTGTACGCGCTATTTGTTGGGACGTTTTGCGAGTTTTGCGTCCGGTCGGACACCGAGTGGATCGTCCCCCCAAACACGAAAAACGTCCACCTGGATTGTAAGATCGAGTACTTGTATTGTCCGGTGACCGTCCCCACCATCATACCGGTAAATGTGTTCCCCTCCGACCCGATCTTGACGTTTACAATAGGCGTTGTAACGTTGGCGGTCAAATCGGCATTATTGATGACGATCGTCTCGCAAAAATACAGCTTTCCCGGCTCGGTCGTCAGGTCATTTATTGCCGACATGGTCGTCCCGTCCGCAGTCCAGGTATACACCAGCTCGATGCCGCTTGAGCCTCCGCCGCCCCCCGGCGCGGTCCACAGCTTGCCGTCTGCGTCCTTGCCCACGGCCTGGGTCATGGCGTCGGTCTTGGCCTCCGGGTGCGGGATTGCGTTCCACACGGCCTTTGCGCCGGGATACTGGGTGTCGGTGGAGCTTGCGGAGAGGGCGGTCGTTTTGTTGGCCGCGTTCTCCATATTAATCGACCGGACCATCACCGTCCCGTTTTGGGTCACAATAATCGTGCGCACGGTGTTTGCCGCCTTGTACGCTCCGGCAAATGCGCACGATTGGACGCCGGTGCGGGCGACAAGCGGATAGTAAAATCCTTCCAGCTTCGCCTGTACGGTCTTCCCGGCCTGGATCGCGGCATCAATTTCCGCGGTGGTCTTGTCGCAGGCATATGGGCTTGCGTCCGTGCCCGCTCCGCTGATGGTGCAGATGAGCGCATCCGGCGCGTCCGCTGGCGTGTAGCCCAGGGCGGCGGTGATGTTCGCCTTGGTCACGCTGGCGTCGGAGCCTGCCGGTCCTGCCGGCCCCTGCGGCCCGGTCGCGCCCTTTGCGCCCGTCTCTCCCCGTGGGCCTGCGGGGCCCTGCGGTCCTGTCGGCCCCTGCGCGCCGGCCTCACCCTTCGCGCCCTGGTCGCCCTTTGGCCCCTTGATGCTCTCCGCCGCCGGGGCCGTGGTGGACTTGGACCGCTCCCAGCTGATCTCTCCCGCCGCGCTCACCGTGGGCCGCCAGAGATAGCCGCCGTCTCCGCCGCCCCCGCCCGTCTGCGCCGCCTCGTTGATGGCCGCGACGAGGGTGTTCTTCGCCTCGGTCGTGAGGTCGTCGAGGCTGCCCATCTTTGCGAGGATCTGCGCCCAGACGGCCAGCGTCGGGTCCGTGGACGTGTCCCCGCTGGGGTCCGCGCCCCGCTCGATCTGCCCGAGCTCCGCGTAGACGGTCGGCGTTTTCTTGTCCCCCTCGACGCCGTAGACGCCGCAGCGCAGCACCCCGCCCGGCACCGTGAGGCATTCGTGCGGGATCACCGCCGCCCCGTTCTCGATGAGGCAGTCCTTCGTGACGCCGCTGCCCTCGAAGACCGCCGTCCGGGCGGTGACGTTCTCCCAGCCCTCGCCGAGCCGGAACGTTACCGTCTTTCCCGTCAGGCCCGTGGTAATGCGCTCATTCGCCGACCGGACGCACCGCGCCCTCTGCCGGTCCGCGCTGATTTGGATCATGCCTTTCTCCCTCCTTCGTCTTCGTTCAGCATACAGGAAAGGCGGCCCGGAGTTCTACCCCCGGACCGCCCGTTCTTCCGCCGCCGGTTATTCCCACGGCGTGTCCGTGTCCTTCCAGTTCCCCTTGAGCGCGTCCCACAGGGCTTTCTCCTGCTCCCGCCCAAGGCCGAGGGCCTGAATGTACTCCACGACCTTCTGCTTCACGCTGCCGGGAACGGTCTTCCCGCTGCTGTCCTTGTCGCCCTCGACGTCGTTGTGGAACGCCCAGGCCGCCGCGAAGGTCTCCCGGTCGATCCCGGCGGGCTCGGCGATGCCGTACCAGGCCGCCGCCATAGATGCGCTCGCGTCCGTGTCCCCGGTGTCTCTCTGGTAGTGCCAGCGGTTCACATCGTCCTCCGCCTCCTCTGCGTCGCGGCCCGTGTACCGCTCGATGAGCCTCTGCGCCTCCTGCTCGGTGAGGTCTCCGTCGAGGTAGTGGTCCTTGATCTTCCCGCGTAGGCCGTCCTGGATGCTCTTGGTGATCTCCTCCCCGGTCTTTCCCCCGGGGAAGGTCTTCCGCAGGCCTTCCAGCTCCTTCTCGTAGTCCGCCGTGCTGCCGGACCGGGCGAAGCCGTAGAGCCATTCGAGCTTCTGGTCCTTGCTCTCGTAACGCTTGATCTTCATCCGCGGCGAGATCGCGCCGATGGTCGCGTTCCAGATGGACGTGACCTCCCGCGTGGTCGCCGCCAGCGGAAGACCGGCGGTCGAGGACAGCGCGTCCAGCGTCTTGTAGACCTTGCCCCAGGTGGTCATGCTGCCGTAGCTCGTGACCTTCGTCGCCTTTTCCAGCTCCCCGGTCTCCAGCTTGTAGGTCTCCGCCCAGATTTTCGCAGCATTCACGATCTTGGAAATGAACTCCGTGTCCATCCGCTCGTTGCTGTAGCCCTGCAGGATGCTGACCGCGTCCTTGAGGTAGGGCAGAGAATCGATGGGGAGCAGGTTCTGCCCGAGGTTCCCGTCCAGGAGCTTCTCCCCAAACAGCGCGTTGATGAACTTCGTGATCGCGTCCTCGTCGTCATCGTCCCGGAAGGCGTCGAAGAGGGATTCCACCAAGGCGCTGGCCGCCGCCGTCGAGGCAAAGACCGTAAAGGCCCGCAGCAGCTTCCCGCCCTGGGCTTTCCAGCCGTTGCCGCCTCTCCGGTTCACCTCCTGAATGCCCATTGCCGCGTCGAGCAGCATGTTGTAGGAGAGCGTCGGCTCGCTCATGAAGGCAGTGGAGAGCTTGGAGAACGTCGACTTGCTCCGCATCATGTGGCTGCGCGTCATGGTGCTGTCCACGACCTGCGTCGCATAGACCACCTCGCGGAACCGCTCCGCCGTCCGCTCCAGCAGCGCATCGCCGCTGTAGCCCCGGTCCTGCTGCTCCAGCTTGCAGGCCGACCAGATAACGGTCCAGGTCGCCGTGTCGCCCAGCTCCGCAAGGGACATGGACTTCTCCACGACCTTCTCCTTGATGCCCGCTGCGTTCTTGATCTGCTCCCGGACACCGCGTCCGATGTTCGTGTCGTAGAAGCCCAGGGACTTCCAGAGCGCGATGCCGCTGTGCTCCAGCATCTCGCCGGTCAGCCCGTTCCGGCTTCCCCGGAAGACGTTGCCGGAGGCGTTCCACAGGGCCTTGGGCGCGTTTTTCAGGGCGAGGGTCAGATACTTCGGGGAGATGACGTTCGCCGCCCTGACGTAAGCCGTCGGCTGGAGGAGCGCCACTCTGAGGTTCGCCGCCACCGCCGCGACCTTGTAGTTGGAGATCATCTTGTTCGCGAAGCCCTCGCCGCGCCCGCCCTCGCTGACGCCGTTCAGGTCCTTGATGAACGTCGTGAAGTACCGGAGCGCATCGGAGCCGTAGACCGCCTCGATGGACTGCTTGACGTTCTGCGTCAGGAGCTGCCCGGCCCCGTTCTTCACGGTGTCCCGGTAGTTGAACCATTTCATGGTGTCAAGGATGGGCAGCGCCAGCGCGTTGTACTTCGCCATGTCGGACATGTGGTTTGCGAAGGTGTCGAAGATGCTGCCGATGACGATGGCGTTGTTCGCGCCCTCCCGCAGGCCCTTGGTGGCCGAGAGATTGAGCAGCCGGAACATGCTGTTCTCCTGCGCCTCCGTGTCCCGGGCGATCAGCTCGTTGCTGTCGGAGACGACGGGATAGTAATGAGGCTCCGTGAAGTACCGGAAACCGAACCGCTCCATGCTGACCTCGTTGCCCCAGGCGCTGCCCTGGATCTCCATGTACTGCTGGAGTTTGTCCGCGACGGCCTTCTGCCGCTCACTGAGAAGCCCTGCGGCGTCTTCCACGTCTGCGACGGTGAGCAGCACGGGCCGGATGCCCTGCCCGGAGATGCGGACGCCGCCGCCGTAGAGGTGCCCCTGCGCCTGCTCGCGCTTGGACAGCTCATAAAGCTCCATGGCCTGCGCGGTGGTGAGCGTCAGCTCCCGGCCCGCCTCGGTTTTCAGTGTGTGCTTCTCCTTCTCCCAGGCCTTGACCTCCTGCTCCGTGTAGGTGTCCTCTGCAAAGCGGATGATCCGGTCCGAGTTGAAGGCCAGCCGGTCCCAGCCGTCCGCAAGGCGTCGGAACATGTCCTGCCCGCCCTCGCCGAAGCGCCGGAAGGCATAGTACGGCGTGGTGTTCTTCCAGCTCAGGAAGTTCCGCAGCACGTCCTCCGCCTTGCCCGCCTTGGAATCCAGCCCGAAGTGCAGCTTCCGCTCCCGCATGGAATCCAGGTCCAGGGCCGTGGCCTCGGCGGCGTCGCGGACGCTTTCGAAGTGCCCGGCGGTAATGAGCCGGTTGATCTGCTTGATGGACGTGGTCAGGACCGTGAGCACCTGGTTCAGCTCCTTGAGCTGGGCGGAATTCATGGCGTAGAGCGGCTCCGTCTGCCCGTCCGAGACAAACCGGAAGATATCGTCGATGTCATCCAGGAACTCCGGCGGCAGGTCGAGATACCCGAGGTCGCTGAGCTTGCCCTGCGCCTGGTCCGCCGCTACCCTCCGGATCTTCTCCAGGGACCGCACGAGCCGTGCATCCGCCTGGGTCTCCGTGCCCCTCTCCTGCATGGATTGGGAGAAGCGTGACGGCGCAAGTGCCTCCAGCAGCTCCTTGACGGGCTGTTTCAGCGGCTCCGGGATGTGCTGCTTGTCGTTGTTCTGGGTGAGCATCCGGGTCAGCTCCTCGCAGCGGGCCTCGATCTGTGCGCGCTGTCTCCGCGCCGCCTCGGTCTCATTCCGGTTTTCCCGGTAGTCCTTGAGCCGCTGCCGCTGCTCGGCGATGCGGTCGTTCAGCCGCTCCTCCGTTCTGGCGATCCGGTCCTGCAGCCGCTGGATCGCGGCGTCGTTCCGGGCGATGGTCTTGTCCCTGGCCCGGATGTCCCGGTTCGCCGTCCGGAGGGCTTCCCGGCCCTCAGCGCCGGCCGCGCGTTCCTGCGCCAGCTTCGCCTCAAGGCGGCTCATGGCCTTTGCGTCCTGCCGCCCCTGGGCCATCTGTCCGGCGAGGATGCCCTGCTCCCGCGCCTCCTTCGCGTCGGCCTTCGCCGCCCGGAGGGCTTCCCGGGCGTCATACTGCGCCGCCGCCGCAAGGTCCACCTGTCCCTCGCTGCCCTTCAACCGCTTCAGCTCCGCCCGCATCTGCCGCAGGTCCCGCTGCAGCGTCGCTATCTCCGTTGAGACTGTGTCGCGCTCCTGATAATTTATTTTGTTTCTCGCTCGGAAGTTGTTGACATACTCACGGAAACGTGATAGATTAACAGTAAGGGCACTGTCTGTTATATTACCCAACCTCGTGTGCTGGGCTATCACTGACAGCTTTGCCCTATTTTTTTTGTCGTAACTGAGCACATTCCCGTCTGCAATGGCGCGGTTGATGCTCTCGACATAGCCCTCATGATCCCCATTGGAGTACAGGATCCCATCGGATATGGTCAGGACAATGTGCGGTCTTCTGTCGAATTTGCCGTTGATGTTCTGCGGATCATAGAAACTCAGTGCAGCATACAGCGGAAGCCCATTCTCGGCGGTAACCGGAAGAACCATTTTGATTGCAGGGTTTCCGTGTCTGGTTCGTTCCCCAATCGTAAGGACCGGGTTCTCCAAACTCATAATAGCCTGTGTCATCTTCACTTCCCCGATTGCGTGGAAGTGAATTTTTTTACCGTTTCTGACGGTCTGCCTGCCGTCTTGCTTGGCACGCTTCTCTGACACAATGTTTTCGTAGGCGTGGTTTCGGTAGAGATAGAAGTCTCCGTCTATGCCAACAAGATTGCGGACAAACCTTGGCATTCTACCAACGCGGATGAGATTGTCGTACCCAGAATCCCCGTGGTCCATGGCGTCTGCAATGGCAATTTCGACCTCGTAGTCCTGGAGCGTCTGCTGATCGTCATACCAACTTCCGCGCTCCGAGAACTTCACGCCCTCCTGCGCATTCAGCGCTGTGACTCGTCCGCTCTCCTTGATGCTCACGCCAGCCTTGCGCAGCTCGCGCAGCAGAGACGGCGTTACAACATTGTCCGGAACAGCAATGTCCGTTCCGCTCAGAAGGCGCTTGTACATCTGCGCGACCTCTGCATCGGGGAGAATCCGAACAGGCTTGATCCATCTGGAGAGCAGCACCTGCCGCTCTGTTCCGGTCTTTGCCCGGAGCTGCCCCGCCACAGTGCCGGTGTGCCACGCATGCCAGCCGACCGCGTCCTTTGCACCATCTGCGCGGTAGCCGCTCGTCAGCTCACTGACCGGCACCTCGCATTCTACGGTAACGAGGTTCGGACGCGCATACGCGCCGCTGAACTGGTCGTTGAGCACAAGGTTCGAGGAGTGCATATAGGGATTGTACGCAGCGGAAATGCTTCCCTGCCCCTTGCCTTTGTCGAGCTTGTACTTTCCGTCCCGGACCAGCTCCGGATGCTCCGTCGCCTGCTCCCACTGTCCGAGAACGCTGTAGTCCTCGTACTGACCATTCGTCCGCGCTGCCATAGGAGGATAGAGTTTCCCGTCCACAAGCTGCATGGTCTTATAGGTCTTGACGGTTTTCTGCCGGTTCAGGAAGTCCAGCGTTTTTTTGTCCGTGACGCGCTCAGAATACCGGATGTCCGGATTTTTGGTTGGGGAAAGGTTGTCCACGTTCTTGATCTGCTCCGGCGAAAATGCGATATATACCGTATCCGGATTGCCGCCTTCGTCCAAGAACTCCTCATCAATAGACCGTACAATGATCCCATCATGTCCGCCATCCTTTGCCCAGCGCAGCAGATCGCCGTGTCTGACATCGGCTTGATTGGCAGCACTACCCCATCCTTCATCCTCTACGATTAGAGGATTCGTGATATTTAGATAAGCCTGCATGACATGACCTTTTGCACGATGATTAGAAGCGTAGCCTCTTGCGTCCTCATAGTACGGCGTAAAGTAAAACCCGAGGTCGCTGATTTGCCCGAAATTACCTCCGATTTTTGCGCGATCAAACGTCGTGAAGTTATCCCCAGTCCCGTGGTACATAACCAGCAGGTTCCCGTCCTTGTCCCGCACCTTGGAGTCCTTGAAATATTCCGCCTGCTCCGCCGAAAGCTCCCGCCCGGCAGAATCGCGGTCCGAGAACTTCGCCCCGTCGTAAATCCTCTGGCTGAGGTCCGAGGCGATCTCGTACATTCTGTCCACGCTGCCGCCGATGTGCTGGAAGTATCCGCCGTCCTTGATCATGCCGATCAGGGACTTTTTTGCCGCCTCCACGTCGAACACCGGCTGCACCGCAGGCGTCTCCAGCGCGGAGCGCCGCGTCTCGTTGACGAGCTTCATGTAGTTTGGGTTGTCGAGGAACCGCTCGAACCGCGGTCTGAGGTTGTTCTCCTCCAGCGCCCGGAGATAGGTCTGCAGGTCGTTGTTGTGCTGTGTCGGGAGAATTTCCTTTGCATTCCCCTTCGTCCATCCCGCCTGCTTAACGTCGGAGCTTTCGGCGGTGTAATTCGTGAAGCCGAGCCGCTGGGCGACCTGCTTGCCGGTCCGCACCAGGTGGTAGGGGATGACCACGTCGATCCAGTCCTGCGCAAGCGCCCAGTTGACCAGCGTGTCGTTCGTCGCAACGAAGGTAATGCCGACGTTCGGGTTCTCGGCGCGGAGCTTTTGCGCCTCGGCCCAGGACGCGCCCTGCAGTGCATTCTCAGCCACAATGCCGTTCCGCTCGAAGCCGAACACGGAAACGTTGATGTTGATGCCGCTCGGCGCAAAGATTCGGACGAAGTCCAGGTCCTTCGTGTAGGCCAGCATCTTCAGCCCGCGCACGGAGGCGTCGGTGATCATCTGCATGTTCTCCAGGATGAAGGCCGGGGAAAAATCGGAGAAGGAATACATCCGGAGGCCGAAGCCCTTGTTGAGCTTCGTGATCTTGTCCTTTGTCCAGTTCAGGATATGCCCGTTGTACGCCGTGTAGCCGATACGCTTCTTTGCCCATGAAGCGTTCTGCGCATACCGCATGGCGTCCTTCACCTGCGCCCGGATGCCCGGCTCGATGATGTCGTGCATCAGTTTGTTAACATTCGTGAGGTCGCTCGCCTGCATCATCTGCCCGCCGCTTCTGGCGGTCTTGATCCACAGGCCGAACCGGCTGCGCATATCCTTCGTGTCCTTCCGTTCCCCGCGGAATTCCTTGTAGTTATCCGCATCACTCATGCCGCCTTCCATCCGGCGGACGACCTCATCGCGCTGCTCGATGTACTTCCCGAGGAATTCTCTGTACGCCTTGCGATCTGTCGCAACGTAGCAGTATTCGCACTCCGGGCGCAGCTCTGTCCCGGCCATGAACTGCGAGATGTTGATGCATTCGTCCACGGTCAGCGGCCTGCCGAGCAGCTCGGAAACCGCGTCGAGCAGCTCCTCCGCGCCCATGGAGCGCGGGCAGACCGTCGTGTTCTCCTCCGTGCCGTTGTACGCGCCATCCGCGAAGTAGGTCTTGCCGGAGAAATCGTCCGGCAGGTTCAGCGCGTCGCGGAGCTTCGGGTCCCGCATGATCTCGGCGATCTGGCTGCGGGCCTCCGCCGCGCTGCGCATCACATTGACCGGGACGAGGCCGAGCGCCTCGTTCTTCTTCTCCGCGTTCTCCTGGAACTTCTCGTTGTCGCGGAGTGAGAATGCCGCCTCCTGCGTCGGATTCATCAGAGTATCCGCCGCCTTGAGGTCCGCATGGACCGTGCCAAGCGCGCCCTCCTTCGCATTCTTCACAGCCGCCGTGAGCGTATCGTCCCAGAGCCTCTGCATCTCCTCTGCGTAATTCTCCATCATGTGGATGGATTCCGGATGGACGGCCTCCACGCCCTCGAAGGCCTTGCGCAGGCTCTCGAAGAACTTCTTCATCCAGTCCCGCACCTTCTCGAAGAGGGTGCGGTTTTCTTCTGCGAGCTGCTGCACCGCTTTGCTGTCCCGCAGCATCATCTCGCAGCCGTCCGCCACGACCTCCTCCAGCGCCTCCTGCGCCGTGATGGGGTGCCCGGCCTGCTCCGCCGTTGCCATCTTGCCCTCCGCGAGGTCCTGAATGCTGTGCCCCTCCCACTGGGAGAGCCGCTGCACCATGAAGTCCTGGAGCGCCGAGAACTCCGTCGGCGCCGCCTCGGCCATGTAGTGCGTCAGCTCATGGGAGACCGTGCGCAGCATGGAGGCGCTTTCCAGCTTCCCCTCATAGGCCGCGCCCGCGTTGAGGTCCACGTGTACCGTCCCGTCCCGGTAAGCGCCGTTGGCTCCCTGGAGCCGCCCGGTGCTGTCCGCGCTGCTCTTGTAGATCGTGAAGTCAATGCCCGTGACCTTTGCGAGGTCCCGGATGAACTGTACGGAGGCCTTCTGCTGCGCGTTGAGCTTGGCCCCCTTGGCGGTCTGCTCGAAGGTGACGGTCCCGGTGCCGAGCCGCGTCATGCCGGTTTTGCGCAGCTGCGCCCGGCCCGCCGTCTGCCCGGCCTTGTAGATGGCCGTGATCTGCTCCCCGCTCAGGGCCTTCCCGAGCTGCCCCGCCTGGAGGTTCCGGAGCACCGTTTCCGACGAAGCGGAAGGGGAGGCCATGCCCACAGCCGCCGCCATGTCCGCCGCCCGGAGGTAGGCCGCCACGTCCTGTCCGGCCTTGTACTGCTCAAAGATAGTCCCGGCGGCGCTGCCGTACTGCTTCGCGCCCTCGGCCAGCGTCCGCGTCCCCGCGTCCACCTTGAGGCTGTCCAGCGCCACGGTCTGTACGCTCTCGCCCTGCCGCACCTCGGCCATGAGCTTCCCGTCCTGCGCGGAGATGGTTTGCACCTGCACGATTTGGCCGTTCAGCAGCGCCCGCCCGTTGGCCACCTCGGCGACGTCCGAGCGCTTGGTCCGCGCGTCCCGCCCGGCGTACCAGGCCGCCTGCTTCTGCGCGTCGGTGAGGTAGTCCGTAGCCTCGCTCGTCTGGGCCGCCGAGAGCTTCGTCCCCGCCTTGCCCATCTCGTAGGCCACGCGGTAGCTCATGTCGTACTGGGCGACGTCCTGCCCCTCCTGATAGGTGGCCTGCATGGCCCCGCTCTGCTTCCCGTATTTCTCGGAGGCCTGCTTGAGGGGCGAGAGCTTCTCCTCGTTGCGGCCCATCAGCTCCCGCGCCTGGTAGCCCGTGATGCCCTTGCCCTCGGCCACGCGCTGCTCCGCCCGCTTGAGGAGCTTTGAATCCGGGTTGACCGCCCGCGCCTCGTCCAGAAGCGCCTGCGTGTCCGCCGGATCGGCATAGGCCGCCTCGTAGCGCTTGTTCGTCATGTACTCCGCCGCGCCGCCCATGGCGATGCCGGAGAGGCCGCCCGCCAGCCCGTCGAGGACCACCTGCTTGACGTAGTCGCCGAATACCCGGTTGAAGGCGTCGTCCTCCGTCGCCCCGCTGGCCAGCAGCTCCCGGTACTGGGTCCGAAGCTCCGAATCGTCGCCGTTCTTCAGCTCGTCGTAGATGGTGTTCAAAAAGTCGGACGCCATTTCCTCGCTGCCCTCTGCAAGGAAGCTGTTGCGCAGCGCCGTCCACGTCAGGCCGTTTGGGTTTTTCAGGATGGATTCGACGCTGTATTTTTCCGTCAGGCCCTCGATGAGCGCAGACGTCACGCTGTCCAGCAGCGCGTCCGCGTCCGTGGAGCCGCTCTGCTTGGCCTGCACGAAGGAATTGGCGAACACCTCCCCGGACATCTGGGTGGAAATGAAGCCGGAGACGAACCGGTTCAGTTTCGCCGCTGCCTCCTCCGACATGTCCGGGCTGAGCTTGATCCCGCCGCCGCCCAGCGCCTGGCCGACGAGCATCCGCACGCCGCTGTCCACAGCGCTGTTGACAGTATCGTAAAAGAACCGCCCCACGTCGCTCATCTGGCCGCCCACGGCCCCGCGGATGGTCGAGGTACCCTGGGAGAAGTACATGGAGGGCGTGTTGTAGTCTACAGGCCGGTACTGCTCCGCGCCCGCGCCGCCCCGGAAAAGCTTCTGGGCCAACAGGCCCACGGAGCCGATGGGTGAGAGCAGGTTAGTGGCGTAGCTCTGCACCGTGCCGTACACGCCCCGCGCCACGCCCTCCGCGCCCCTGCCTGTGACGTCCTCGGAAAGTCCGGCCATCTCCTGCTGCATCCGCTCCGCGTTGCGCACCCGGGAGGCGTACTCGATGATCTCCTCCGGCTCGTACCCGGCCCCGGCCAGAATGGCCGCGATCTGGTTCCGCCGCGCCCGCTGGTCCCGCTGGATCTGCGCCCGCTGGTCCGGCGCCATGCCCGCCAGCGCCGCCTCGTCGCCGTCCTGCCAGGCGAGGACGCTGTCCGTGGTGTAGCCCGCTGCCTCCAGCGCCTTCTGCCGCAGGTCCTCGGGCATGGAGCCCCAGCGCTCCGCGTTCTTGATCTGGTAGTAGTATTCCCGGGCCTTGTCCCAGTCCTGCCGGTCCTGCGCCGTGAACTCCGGCGTCTCCCGAAAGGCCGCGCCGCCCTGCATCATGCCGCCGTAGCCGGACCGGGAGGCCTTGCGCTTCTGCTCCAGCTCGTTTGCCCGCTGGAGCCAGTAGTCGGAGCCGCGGAACATCGCCGTCTCGTCCTCCTGCGCCCGCATGGCAAGCTCACTCCGGGCTGTGCTCTGCGCCAGCCGGTCAAGCTCCTCCTGCGCGCGCTTGCCGACGTGGTAGCGCCCGTCGCCCATGACGACGCCACCGGCCCGGATGCGGCCCGCGGCCCGCTGATTCGCCCGGATGGACGCCGCATAGTTCTCCGGCGACACATACCCGGATGCCTCCCGCTCCGCCGCCTCGTCCTGCGCCATGCGATACTGCGGCGTCCGCGCCCGCGCCTGGTTCCACTGCACCCAGGCGTCAACGGCCTCGTCCATGGCCCGCTCCGGCTTCTCCTGCTCCTTCCGCGCCCGATAGGCCGCATAGGCTTCATTGATCCGGTTCCCGCCCGGCTTTCCGCCCGCCGCCACGGACCGGAGGTCCTCCACGATCTCCTGGCGCGTCGAGGGGATCCTCTTCGCCGTGCTGGCCGCCACCCTCTGCTGCGCATTCCCGCCGGTATTTCGCTTTCTCGCCATCCTGTGCCCTCCGTTTATTTCTTCGCCCTGGATTTGTAGTATGCGTCGATCAGCTCCAGCTGCCGATCGCTGAGCTCCTTCTGGTACTTGAGGAGCTGCCGTGCCGCTGCCGCCGAGCCCTTTTTCGCCGCCGTCTGCGCCACGGTGTCCCGGATGCTCTTATACCGTGCATTGTCCACACCGGCCTCCGTGGACCGGCCGCCGCCGCCCTCGTCGATCACGCCCGGGCGCTTCTTCAGCGTGGGTGGGTATGACGTCCTATCGGATGTGCCGCCCTCCTCGGATGCGCCGCTCTTCGAGCCTCCGCCGCGCCCGCGCCCACGACCGCCGCCTCCGCCGCCTCCGCCGCCGCCTCCCGCAGCCGCCGCCATCTGCTGCTGGTAGTAGGCGAGCCACCGCTGCGCCTCGTCGCTGGACATGCCAGCCGCCGCCAGCTCCTCCGCAGAGGGCATATAGCCCAGCGTGGTGATGAGGTTTACCGCCTTTTCATAGGCGTCCTGCTGGCGCTCGTAGCTCATCTCCTGCTCGTTCTGCCACTGCGTATAGCCGCGGTTGTAGAGGTCGCCCTCGCGCTGCTGGAGCTGCTGGAGGTTGTCCATGTAGCGGTTGTACTCGTCCTGATAGCGGCTGTATTCGGTGTCCCGCAGCCCGCCCAGCATCTGGTACTGCTGCATCATGTCGGTTCCCTCCTGCTGGTAGCGGTTGTACGCCTTGTCGTAGAGATCCGGCACCACATCGCCGAGCCGCTGCAGGTAGGCATCGTACTGCTGCTGTGCCGCGCCCTGTGCATAGGTGCTGTCATAGCCGCCGGTCAGCGCCGCCGCCTGGCCGAGGATGTCCTGCATGGCCTGCTTCCC
>OLHG01001620.1_pt1 | contig 13388 bp, 9 predicted proteins | sample 1605971 | NCBI WGS metagenome assembly OLHG01 (sample SAMN03283289) | human gut metagenome | biome: human-associated habitat; material: feces | host: Homo sapiens | place: Peru | collected 2012 | reverse complement strand
TGCATATGTACTTGATCCAGCAGTTCCATACATATATCCTACATATGCATTATCACTCGAAGTTGTATTAAAAGTGCTATTACCTATTGAATCTTGTTTAATTAATCTAACACTACCATCTTCATTTATTCTTATTATTCTCCAAGTGAATCCTGCAAAAGATACATAGTTATTTGTTACCGCTCCTCTAAAGTAATAGGTTACTTTATTGTCTTCCGTATTTGTTGAAGTGTAATATAATCCTTTTCCATTTGTATCACTACTTATTTTCGAAAAATCTATATTTGTATCTGCCTGAGCAGTGTTATCTTTTAATACTTGTGTAGATAATTTAATAATTTCTTTTTTCTCAAAGGTAGTTGTTGCTGTTCCATTTTTAGATACAATTGATAAAGTATGTGTTCCAGTTGTTAATGTTGCCAAAAACTCTTTCTTTAAAGTTATTATTGTTGAACCATCTGTTACAGTGTAGTTTGCTGGGTCTACTACTTTATTATCTACTTCTACTCTGACAAAACTTGCTACATTTGCTTCTGACCTAAACACTACATCACTCGAGTCATCCACTGATGAAGTTGGTTTATCCGTTATTAAATATGAAACATTTTGAACATATATGATGTTAAGTGTTAATGTTCTACTTAATGATGTTGGTTGTGTTGTTACACTAGAATCATATGATATCTTTACTTTTACTTTAGTAGTTGCTTGTTTTGCTAAAGTATCTCCCTCTGTTACTCCAGATACTTCAAACTTAATCGCATCACTTCCAGTATTTGTTGTTTTAATACTATCAATTACTGCATCTAATGTACCATTATTTTTTATTGTTATATCATACTCTATTGAGTCCCCTGGACTTGTAAATGCTACATCAAATGTGGCCATTGTACCACTTGCAGTTGGTGCTGTCTTAACAGTTACTCCACTTGATTTTGATACTTCTTCTATATTAGAAAATTCTACTTTCCAAGTTGATGCAATATTTGCTGTACCATTAATATTTAAATTTGTACTGAAGGCTGCATATCCTATTACCATTACAAATATTAAACAACACATTATTATTACAATTTTATTTTTTGTTCTCATATTTATCGCACTCCGAACTTTATCACTATAACAGTATACAATATTATTTTACCAATTTAAAAGAGTTTAAAAACATTTTTCTCAAAACTAGACACTACTTTTCACTATTTTATAATACCTTATATCTTTTTAAAAATCTGTCGATAAAAATCATAAAAAAAGACAACATTTTAGTTGCCTAAGCCTGAACAAAATTAAATAATATTGATATAGGTTTATCAAAGGTATATGCTACGGTTGAAGTTAATTCATAAGATATTTTTATTTTAATATTACGAACTTCTCCAGCTTTCAATGTATCCCCTTCATTAATACCAATTACTTCATACTTAATTGCATCTTTATAAGGATTAGTGATATAAATAATACTACTTAATTTAGAGTCTAGCGTTCCTAAATTAGATATTTGAACATCATACACCATAGAATCCCCTGGTGCTTCAAAAGTTGCATAGAAACTTGCATATGTACCAGTATAGTAAGGATACATTGCACTCTTAGCATTACCAGTTTTCTCTCCTTCTGCAATACTTGTAAATAACACTTTCCATTTACCAGTTCCATTTCCATCAGGTCTTGGTTTAAATATATCATTATTACGTGCTAAAACAACAACTGCTGTTATCATTACTACAATAACCATAAGCATTGTAACTATAACTACATTTTTAGTTTTCTTATCACCCATATAATCATGCCCCTTATCCTAAGATAATTTTACTATCTTTTTAAATAATATGTCAACTCTTTGTCATTTACCTTATTATAATTTTACATTCATGATATAATTATTTGTGTAAATGAATACCTATTAATGGGAGGATATACAATGGATTACAAAACTTTAAGAAATAAATATGACCAACTAATATATAAAAGCTATGAGATTATTGATAACAATGATACTCTTCAAGTTAAATATACTTATACTTTAAAAGAATATACTTTTACACCTAGTATTTATATAGAAAAGGAACATATAAAAAATAAAAACATCAATAAAGATTACCTTAGTTATCTATTCTTTAACTTTGGACTTGTAAATATTATTAATTATTTTAAACTTAGTTGTCCTAAAGAAATAGTAATTGAATGTGGCTATATAGATGATAATCAAATTAATTTCTTTAAAAAGTTAATTTTTAATGGATTAAGTGAATATTTTTATCGTAACAATATTGACCTTTCATACGAAGAATTTACTAAATTTATTGTTACAAATGATACAGAATACTCATTTGATATTAATGATGATACATCTGGTAATTTAATCCTTGTTGGTGGAGGAAAAGACTCTATTGTATCAATGGAAATATTAAAAGAAGATAAAGAAAATAATTTATGTTTCTTATTTGAGCGAAATATATATCCTAAAAACATGCCTTCATATAATTCAATATATCAAGCAGGTTATACTGATGATGACATAGTTATCTTCACTTCTGAAATAGATAGTACCCTACTTCAATTAAATAAAGAAGGCTTCTTAAACGGCCATGTTCCATTATCTTCTCAATTAGCTTTTGCAGCATATATTATGGCTTATTTAAATAATAAAAAATATATCATCGTATCCAACGAAGATAGCAGTAATGAAGGTAACGTTAAAGGAACTAACGTTAATCATCAATACTCCAAAAGTTTAGAATTCGAAAACGACTTTAGATATTATACCAATAATTACTTTAATAAAAATATAGAATATTTCAGTCTGTTAAGACCTCTTCTAGAAATACAAATTGCTAAAATATTTAGTAAGTATCCAAAATACTTTAACTTGTTTAGAAGTTGTAACTTAAGTAGTAAACATACAGGTACTAATTGGTGTTGCAATTGTCCAAAATGCCTATTTATATTTATAATATTAAGTCCTTATATTGATATTGATACACTAACTAAAGTATTCTCATCTAACTTACTTGATAAAACTGATATGGAAAAAAATTTTATTGAACTACTGGGATTATCTACTAATAAACCATTTGAATGCGTTGGTACATATGAAGAAGTTAAATATGCTTGCAGTATGGCTATAACAAAATTAGAAAAAGATAATAAACCATTACCATATTTATTGAAATACTACAAAGATAACTGTAATCTTTATACTGCTAACCTTGAAAATCATTTCAATAAAAATAATAATATCCCAAAAGAATATCTAGATAAATTACTAAAGGAGATGAACTAGATGATAGATAAAATTATAGATGAATTTAAAAATAAAAACATTGTTATTCTAGGATTTGGTAAAGAAGGAAAGTCAACTTATACTTTTATAAGAAAATACTTAAAAGATATCCATCTTACTATTAAAGATAAAAACGACAAAATTAAAGATGACGAGTTATTAAAAGACGATAAAAATACAACAATAATTACTGGAGAAAACTATCTAAATGACTTAAATAAATATGATTTAATCATGAAGACTCCCGGAATATCTTTTAGAGATATAGACACTTCTAAAATAAAAGATAAAATATCATCAGAACTAGAAATATTGCTTAAATACTTTAAACATAACATTATTGGTATTACTGGTACTAAAGGTAAAAGTACTACTTCATCACTTATGTATGATATATTAAAAAATAATGATAAAAAATGTTTCCTACTAGGAAATATAGGAATTCCGATTTTTGATTTCATCGACAAGATTGATAATGATACTACCCTAGTGGTAGAAATGTCATCACATCAATTAGAATTCATTACAAATTCACCACATATTGCTATAATTACTAATTTCTATCAAGATCACTTAGATCATACTAATGGACTAGAAGATTACTACCATGCTAAGCTTAATATTACAAAACATCAAAGTAGTAGTGACACATTAATCTATTATCAAGGTTGCAGTGCTCTAGATGAAAGAATTAAAGCTTTAGATTTAAAATCAAATGTATTAAAAGTTAATTTTGGTAACTGTGATATTAAAACTTACTGCGATGGTGAATATATTTATATTGATAAAAAACCAGTTTATAATACCAATGATACTAGAAATTTAATTGGTAATCATAATTTAATTAATATTATGCTTTGCTTAACTGTCTCTAATTTATTAGGATTAGATTTAATTAAAACAGTTAATGCCATCAACAGTTTTAAACCACTAGAACATAGACTAGAATTAGTTGGTACATATAATGATGTAACTTACTATAATGACTCTATAGCAACTATCCCTGATGCTACTATAAATGGTATTAATGCTCTAAAGAAAGTAAACACTTTAATATTTGGAGGATTAGATAGAGGCATTGATTACAATGGTTTTGTAGAATATTTAAAACAAGCACCTATAGAAAACTTAATCTGTATGCCTACTACTGGTCATAAAATTGCTAAAGAGTTAATTGAAGCTAAAGCAAATAAAGAAATATATATAGTGGATACATTAGAAGAAGCAGTAAAAAAAGCAAAAGAAGTTACCAAAAAAGGTACGATTTGCTTAATGTCCCCTGCTGCTGCTAGTTATGAATACTTTAAAAACTTTGAAGAAAAAGGTAATGCTTATAAAAAATTAGTAAAGGATCTTTAACCTTTACTTTTTTTATAAAATATTGTATAATAGCCTTTGCGAAAAGGGGGGATATCATGAAAGTATATAACCAAGATTTAATGGTTTCAACAATTGATTCAGGTAATGAAAGACAATTCTGTAAAAGATGTAATGATTTAATAGACATATATGGAAAAGAAAAATTCTTAGCAACAATTAATAATAGAACTAGTTTTAAAAGATTCGCAACAAACCAAAATATATCAATAACAGATATTTATTACTTAGTTCTTAAAAGATTTTATTTATCTGGTGAAAAAGAAGATACAATAGAATGCGCATTAGACTGTGCAGACTTTGTTGGAATTCATGAATTACTAAATGAAAATGATACGATTAGAACTAAACTATTTAGCGTATATATTGATACATTAAATAAAACACCTCATGAATTAATTATTAAAAAACTAGAATCAGCCGGATATGAACAAGTTAATTTAACATTATCATTAATGAAAAATTTCTACCGTGATAAAAATATAGCTAATGAAAATGCTAAAGTGAAAAAATTAGTATAAAAAAGGATAGTTTCTACAAGAAATTATCCTTTTTATTTTATATCTTATTTTTGACATTTAGGACAGTAATAAGTACCTCTTCCACCTACTCTAGTTTTCAAAATAATACTACCACACTTTTGACATTTTTCATTTTCACGGCAATGGACAAAAAGTTCGTTTTGAAATCTTCCGGTAACTCCTAAATCAGATGTATAACTTCTAATAGTAGTACCGCCTTCCAAGATAGCTTTCTCTAATACAGTTTTAGTATTAGAAATAATATTTTCCAAATCTTTATCTTTTAATGAAGAAACACTAACTAATGGATTAATGTTACTCAAAAATAATATTTCATCTGCATATATATTACCTATTCCTGTAATTATGCTTTGGTCCAAAATAACTGTTTTAATTGGCAGTTTTTTATTTTTGTATTTATCTTTTAGATAATCAATTGTTAAGTTTTTATCCCATGGTTCTAATCCTAATTCTAACATAGGTCTAGCATCATTTAATTTATCTTTATCTACTAAAAGCATTCTACCAAATTTTCTAGTATCTTGATATCTCAAATCAGTATGGTCAGTAAATCTAAATATAACATGTTCATGTTTACCAAACTCCATATTTTCATCTTTTAAGAAGTATTTACCTTCCATACGTAGATGTGACAATAAATAATAATCATCTAAATGAAATATTAACCACTTACCTCTTCTTGTAATATCCCTAAATGTTTGACCTTTCAATTTCGTTGTAAAATCATCAGTACTAATTCCTTCGATAATACCCGAATAGCGTACGATAACACTAGCTATAGTTTTATTTAATATCTTTCTTTTTAAAGTTTCTTTAACTGTTTCAACCTCAGGTAATTCAGGCATAACATCACCTACTTCGCATCATATAAATTAGAACCTGTACTAATTTCTACTTTTAATGGAACATCTAATTTATAAGTATTTTCCATAATATCTTTTACTATTTCTTCTACTTCATCCTTTTCATTATTTAAAGTATTTATTACAAGTTCATCGTGTACTTGAATAAGCATTTTACTTTTCAAATTTCTTTTATTAAATTCATTATATATTTCTACCATGGCTTTCTTTAATATATCAGCACTACTACCTTGAATTGGAGTATTTAATGCTATTCTTTCTCCACTATTTCGAACCATAAAATTTTTACTATTTAACTCTTCGATACTACGTTTACGATTCATAATAGTTTTTACATATCCTTTATCATACGCATCTTTAATAACTGCATCCATATATTCTTTAATTTCAGGATAACTTGCTAGATAGTTTTCAATAAACTTTTTAGCAGTAACATAATCAATATTTAAATCTTCTCCAAGACCAAAACTACTTATACCATATAAAATACCAAAGTTAACTGCTTTAGCTTGATGACGCATTTCTTTAGTAACCATAGATTCAGGTACTCCAAATATATCACTTGCAGTCTTGGTGTGAATATCTTTACCGTGTTTAAAGGCATCTATTAAGTTCTTGGCTTTAGCCATATGAGCAAAAATTCTAAGTTCAATTTGGGAATAATCGCTTGATAACAATACTGAATCTTTTTCTGGAACAAAGGCTTTTCTAATCCATTTGCCATATTCTTGACGAATAGGAATATTTTGAAGATTAGGACTAGATGAAGATAATCTTCCTGTTCTAGTTAAAGTTTGATTAAAAATTGTATGAATCTTTCCGTCACTATGAACTTCATTTAAAAGTCCAGTTACATAATTGTTATTTAATTTAGATAATAATCTATGCTCTATAATAGCAGGTATAATTGGATGTACATCAACTATTTTATCTAATATATCTTTACTAGTTGAATATGCATCTCCTTTTACTTTTTTAGGATAAGGAATACCTAAATGAATAAATAATACTTCAGCAAGTTGTCTAGGAGAAGAAATATTAAAATCTATGCCTGCATATTCATGAATAGTATCTTCAAGTATTTCTATTTTAGCCTCTAATTCTTTTCCCATTTCTTTTAAGAATTCACAATCTATTCTAATACCTGTCATTTCCATATCAGCAAGAACAAATGCTAGAGGTATCTCTATATCATTATATAAACTATATGCTTCTTCACTCTTTAATGAAGATAACATTTCATCTTTAGTTTCATATAAAAATTTAGCTTTCTTAATAATATTCTTGATATATACATCATCACTAGGCATTTTTAATTTATTAGGATTACCAAATGAATCTAAGTAAAAATCTACTTTGTATCCCTTATTGTTCATTAAATAACCAATATCATCTTTAACATTTAAATTTAATATGTAACCTGCAATCATCGCATCATATACTAAGTTGTTAATCTTAATATTATATCTTGATAATACTACAATTAATTTTTTTAAGTCGTAAGTATATTTTTCTACATTTGATTCTAAAAAGTTAGGATATTTTTCCAATACTTCAAAAGGAATATAATATGATTTAACCCCATCATAAATACCTAGTCCTATAGGAGTATCTTTATGATAATTATAGCCCAAGGTTTCTAAATATATTGCATAGTTACCATTAAGTGTAACATTATCTAGCTTATCAAGAACTTCATACTCTACCTCGTGTTCAACATTATCCCTAATCATGTCTTTATCTATACTTACTTTTTTTAATAAAGAATAGAATTCCAATTCTTCTAATATTTCAATATATTTTAAAGCATCTATTCCTTGATATTTAATTTTGTCAAAATCAGTATCAATAGGTACTTCTTTATATATAGTAGCAAGATCATAACTCATAAAAGCATTATCTCTATCTTCTATAAGTTTATCTTTTACTTTACCCTTAACTGTATCAAGATTGTCATATAAGTTTCCAAGAGTACCATATTCTTTTAACAAATTAATAGCGGTCTTCTCACCTATTCCCTTAACACCTGGAATATTATCTGACTGGTCACCCATTAAAGCTTTTAAATCAACCATTCTAGGAGGTTCTACCCCATAAGTATTAATAAACTCATTTTTATCCATTCTGATAAATCCAGTTTGTTTTAACAACTTAACATCTACTTCATCACTAATTAATTGCAATAAATCTTTATCACTACTTACTATAGTGGCATTATATTCTGGATCTTCATCAACTTTTTTAGCAAATGTACCAATTATATCATCAGCTTCATAATTATCTATTTCATAACATGCAATTCCCATTGCTTCTACTAATTTTTTAGCAACTGGAAATTGTTCCTTTAATTCAGGAGGTGTTTCTCTTCTTCCGTCTTTATATACTTGATATTTATCATGTCTAAAAGTTTTACCTTTATCAAACGCTATCATTACATATTCAGGACGCTCTTCATTGATTATTTTATTAATCATATTAATAAATCCATATAAAGCATTAGTAGGAAAGCCTTTAGAATTTTTCATGATTGTACCCGTGTATGCTGTAGCATAAAAACTTCTAAATAAAAGATTGTTACCATCTATTAATATTACTCTCTTCATAAAATCACCTATAAGTATTATAACATTTTAAGCATAAAAAAAGAAGAACTTTAATTCTTCTACATAGTTTTATTTTGAGTTGTAGCAACTACTGGTGTAGGATTACTAGCACCTTTTTGTACTATTTCTTGAGCATTGTTGAAATCCTTATTACTTACTTCTAATCCATTTACAACTGCCTTAGTTTCTATATCAAACCATTTACATATCATCATATTTCTTGCGGTTACTTCCATTGGTTCGTTTTCTTTTTGAATTAAAGTGAAACTAGAAGTATTTTTTTCTTTATCTTCAACTACATTTAATTGAATACCAACCGCATTAAGCATAGCTGTTTTCTCTTCAGAAGTAAATTCAAAATTATCTTTTTGTTTTTCACTTGATAATTGTAAAAATCTATTTTTTACTTCTTCCATCGTTTTTTTATTTTCTTCACGCATTTCACCAACTAATTGTTCAAGTTCTGCCACTTTGTTTCTTAATTGTACATTTTCTTGTTCATAGTTTTCTTTTTCAGAAGGCTTATTTTGTCTTTCTTGTATTTCGTTTTGCTTATCTACACTTGCAACAATTCTTTCTATTTGGAATTCAGTAGCAGAAGTGTATCCTTCTTTATATAATTTAAACATTTCTTCCTGCCAATTTGGGCCATATTTTGCAATATGTTTTTTTATTTCTTTCTTTGAAGAAATGCTATTGATAAAACGATTGAATCCCTTCATCATTGAATCATTAAAAACTTTGTCATCTATTTTTATTATCTCACCAGTATGTTCATAAATTAATTTAATTCTCTCAGAAGTCGTCAAATACTTAATATTCATTTTTTCACCAGTTTTAGATGAAATGATATAATCAGATGATAAGTTATATTCATTTTCCTTTTCAGGTGCAGTAAGCATTTCTTCTCTAGCATCTACACTTGCAAAACCATTAATAACCTCTTCTGTAAGACCTTTATTTATTTTTTTTCTTTCCCACTTTGTTCTTTCAACTTCCAACCATAAGTATCTTTCTCTTATTTCTAACTCTTGTCGCTTTTGACCAGCAGGAGTTTTTTCTAATAAGTCTTGAACTGAAGAAACTTCAGTTAAAATGCTTTCTAATTTATCAGTTATACTAAATATATTGTATTCCATATATTATCACCATTCTAATTTTATCACATAAGAGTTTCTACAACAATAAAAAGCAGTATTTTCATACTGCTTTACAGTTAAACTCTACTAAAGTAAAGTGTCAATATCGTTGTCGTTATTATTCTTGTTATATCCCGTGTTATCATTCGATTTACCAGAAGATGTAAGTGGAGAATCATCTATAGAACTACCATTAACTTCGTTAACTACTCTAGTGGCATTATCAGATGAATCAATAGTATCACCTGCTTGTTGATTAATTGTAACAGTTTTAGTTTCAGGTGTATCAACAGCTTTTCCTTGTTGTTGGTCAACTGTAACGGTTGTACTAGAATCAAAAGAAACTGTTTCACCCATTACTTGGTTTACCGCCACTGTTATTGAAGGCACCGTATTATCTTTAGCTTTTTCTATAACTTGATTTACTACCTGATCTACTTGTGCAGGAGTAACTGTAGTAGAATTACCTAATACTTGATTAACAATTTGTTCAGTTTGTTGTACAGGCATATCAAGTTTATTACCTAAAACTTGTTGAACTTGTTGAACTAAAGTTGAAGGAGAATTACTAGCATTAACACTACTCTTAATATCTTTAGTCATTTCATTAACATCTGAAAAATTCAATTTAGCATTAATTACAATATCTCTCATAGCACCAATTAATTCGTCTTTCTTTATATTTGGATTTTTAGCCATCTGATATTGAGCAATATCTCGTAAATCACTTTGTTGTCTATTAAGTGCAGCCTGTTGTCTTTCGTTTCGTTCTTCTTGATAACGAGCTGCCTCTTCTTCTTTAGCTTGATCTTGTTTAGTCTTAGCATGGCCCTCACTAGCAGCTTTAACATTAGAGTTATAGCCATTTGACATAGAGTTTACAAGAGTACCACCTAACTTAGTTTGACCAAGACCAGCTTTCATAATACCACCAGCATTACCACCCAAAGCTCCAAATATTTGTTTAGGGTCTTTATGAGCAATACCTTTAGATAAGCCTTGTGCAGCACCAAAAGCACCACCTATAGCAGCACCACCCATTGCTAATCCTGCGCCAGCTACTGTTTTTATACCACCAGTTACACTCTTCATTAAACCTTTTACTGTAGCATCGCCTTCTAAATCAAGACCAAATACTTCAGATAAAAGTTTAGGTAATTCCATCATAAATGCCAATAATGCAATAATTATTATTGCTCTAAGTAAGTAATCAACCTGACCATTCTTTGGCTGATACAATAAACTATCAGTTCCCTTTTTCTGCATAAGTGTAGTAACAAAGACTACAAACCATAATGATATGACTCGCACAAAAAGCATTAAATATGTACCTTTACATAACTTTAACCAATTCTTAAATGTGCCATCATCTTTACCATATACCATATAGTCAACAATAGCAATTGGTGCCATCATTTGTAAAAAGCCAAGTTTAAACCCTCTTAATGCTACATCAATACAAAACTTAACCGCTATATAAAGCGTGTAACCCAATGCTACCGTTGATAAAATTGGAAAATAGTTATAATCATATTCGCCAAGTCCTAAAACCCTTCCAGAATTAATACTCGTCCAACCAACAACAGAAGGGTCTGCTTCATCAACAGCTTTATTATAATTTCTTACAGATTTAGAGTTAGATTTTTCAGAATTATTAGGACTCCAAAATCCCTGCAATATATTCATACCAATCAAGTTACCGACTCGATCTTTATTAGCAACTGCTATTAAATAATCTTCCTGAGACAACAGAACTTTCTCAATAATTTGGTCATCTAATATTGCTTTTTGAAGATTCATTGCCGTTCTAAATATAAATGGTGTTAACAAGATTAAACCAAACCCAAATATTACACGCTTAATTAATGAATTAACCCCAATTTTAGAATCAGAAACAAGTTCTGGTGTACTAATATACTTAATCAGTAACATACTAAGTTTAAAGAAGACAAATATACCAATAAATACATAAAGTCGATTCATTACTCCAGTAATCATTTTTTCTGAAAAAATAGTACCAGAAATAATTTTTGAAAAATAAACAAAGAATATACCAATATATTTAACAAGTAATGAATCTAAGAAGAAACTGATGATTCTAAGTACATCAATCCAACCACCACTTATTAAGTATAAAAATACTTTTAATTCAATACCTGCAATAGCAATTTTAACACCGCTAAATACATAATCCAGTACGTCTGCAACAGGCATATTATCACACTCCCAATTTATAAATTATTTGAATAAGCAATTAATGTCTTTAATTCCAATTTCTTTTTTAAACCAATCCGAACTATTATAAGCAGCAGTTAGTAACACATTAATAATTAATGGTAAGAAGAAGAATACAAGCATAATAATTAATCTTATAATAATTACTTTCTTACGTTTTGGTAACTCTTCATTTAAATCACCAGAAACAACCATTCTAAATATATCAATAGAAGTTAATATAATAACAAAAGCTGGAATACCCAACTGCATAACTTGAATAACTGTTTTTAATACTTTAACAGTTTCAGGTATTGCCTCACATGCATTTTTACCTGTCTGATCATCATCAGGAGGTGGCGGTGTAGTAACTTCATATTTATCCATATGTGAATCATCAGCCTTTGCAGTATAACTAAACTTATCTGTTTTATAAAAGAATTTAGGGCTAGATTTTGAAGTATCTATTTTCTGTGAAGGGTCATTTAAATATATTACTTCTTCAAGTGGACAAGCACCTAAAGTTGAACTACGAGTTGTAATCATTCCGTTATTCTCCATCAAGGTAACATTATTAAATAAATAAAATGTCAAATACGAATTAGAACCAGATGCTTGCTCTGCCTTCTTAACAAAGTAACATGGAGTAGCATTTATTAAAACTTTATCATTTTCAATATATATACGTTCTGATACTAAAGAATATACTTTAGTTCTATCATCACTTACAGCAGTTGCATTGTATTTTTCCTGAGAAGTAAAAAAGTTATACCATGGTTTCTTTTGCCCAACTTCACCATATGTAATTGTCGTCTTACTGTCTCCGAACTTATAGGATGCAACATTTACAATGTATTCATCACCAGATTCTTTGCCTTGATCATCCACATTTCTAGTTTTTTTACTCAAAACAACAGCAGTAACATGACTATAGCAACTACCATTACTCTTAGTACTATCATTTAAAATACTAACCTCTGATATATTATCGTTATTAGAAGAAGTATTAGTAGATATTTGGGCAGTTTCACGTGAAATAGATTGAGAACCATCGACATAACTAGTAATAAACAAACTGCCATCCGAATAAATGCATTCAGTAGTAATATCTTCTTTATTTAAATCCTTGTTGCTTTTAAAATTTTTAATATTTGATAAAAAATCACTTTTAGTAGCGTATACATCAGTAAAAGATGCAAAAAAAGCCAATAAAGCAACAATTAACATAGCTCTCTTTTTCATTATCTTAATCACCAACTATCTTCTATTCTAAAATAATTATAGTTTATTTTCTAGTATTAAGCAATATAAAATCACTAAAACAAAAAAAGGTTCAATAAAATCTAGTGTGAAGTAAATTTTACGCA
>OLHG01001619.1_pt1 | contig 13393 bp, 8 predicted proteins | sample 1605971 | NCBI WGS metagenome assembly OLHG01 (sample SAMN03283289) | human gut metagenome | biome: human-associated habitat; material: feces | host: Homo sapiens | place: Peru | collected 2012 | reverse complement strand
CTACGTGGAACGCCACGCGGAGTTCCTCGATCTCCTCGTCGGTGATCGGGTTCAGCTTGCCCAAAGGAGCGGCGAGGATCAGCGAGCGGGCGCTGAAATCTGCCACCTCAAGACGGTCGAACGTGTTGATGAGCTGGTCACCGGTCACGACGACGGAATCGTTTTCCAGCATCACGAACGGTCTCTGTTTGAACTCATCGGCGAGTTCTGTCAGATGCTCGTTGTACTGGCTCCCGAACGGGAATGTCGGGATGTCCTGAAGGAATATCCAGCTCTCCGGGATTGTTCGCACATCGAATTTCACTCCGGTCGTGCAGAATCCCATCAGGGCAGGGGACTGGGTCAGGATGATTGAGTTGACCTTCGGGTTGCGGCGGTAGATCTCGTAATGAAGTGCCACAGAGCGGCTTGCGTTCTTCCCGGCCTCTACCATTCCGTCTTTGATCTGTACGATGTCTTCCGGCTCAAGATCCCAACGCTGCATGCTGGACGGAGTGATGAGGAAATCATTGCCTCTCCAGCGCACGGATGCCGTACCGTAGGAACTGCACATAAGCCCTTGTGAGCAGGCTCTGCGGACAATTTTGCAGATCTCCGCGCGGATCGCCCTCTCATCTGAAGGGTGCGTTACGTTCATAAAGTGTTGGAACGGAACGTTCACGGCTTTCTCGTGCTGGAGGATCTGATCCTCGCTGAGGTATTTAGGCTCTCCCAAAGTCTTGGCGTTCAGGATTGTGCGCGCGCAGAGCTCCAGGGTCTCAAACCTCTGGTAAGCATCAGCGATGTCCTCACCGGCAACCACGACACCGTGGTTCTCCATGATGACGGCCTTGTAGTCCGGGTTCTTCTTGAATTCTGCCACAATTTTCTTTCCCAGAAGCTCGCTTCCCGGGAGGGCATATTCAGCGAATCCGACAGGGCCGCAGGTCGCGCGCGCCTGAGGGATGATGCTCGTGTCCGGAACCTGGTGAACCATACTGAAGGTGACCAGTCCAGGAGGGTGGGCGTGAATCACTGAATGAATATGCGGGTTCATCTTGTAGATGGCCTTGTGGAAAGGGTACTCGGATGAAGGTCTGTGAGGTCCGATGATGGTTCCGTCAGCCTTCACGCACATGATGTCCGCCGGAGTCAGCGAACCTTTGTCAATCGCCGCCGGGGTGATCCACATATCTCCGTTCTCGTCCATGATGGACAGGTTTCCGCCGGAGGTGGTGGTCATCTCGCTGCGATAAATCCTGCCGATGATGATAGCGATCTGCTCGGCCGGATGCATCAGATTTACGTCAAGTTGTTTCATGATATTAATGAATTACATTGGAAGCCGCTTTACTTTGCCTGAAGTCAAGGTCGCTTCCCGGATTTACAATTATGCCAGCATGACCTGCCCTCCCGTCACAGGGATGGCCTGTCCGGTCTCTCCGGTCTGGTCGATGGCGTAGAGGATGGCCTTGCAGACATCCACTGGGTTGCAGCCCTTGCGCATAGGCACCTGGGCGAGATAGTAGTCCTTGACATCCTGCACGGTCTTCGCTCCCGGAACCTTGCCGGCGTTGAGGTACTGGATGAACAGTCCGTTCTCCGGGTTGCTCCACAGAGGACCGTCGTAGTAGTTGCCAGGGCAGATGCTGTTGACTTTCACCCTGTAAGGGGCGAGCTCAAGCGCGAAGGACTGGGTCAGGCCTATTCCACCGAACTTGCCGCCGGCGTAGGCGAAGTTCGCCTTGCTGCCGCGCAGGCCGCTCTTGCTGTTGACCTGGATGATGTCGGCGAAATATTCAGGATCATATTTCGTCTCGATTTTCATTATGTGCGAGGCGACCTTCGCGCAGAAGAAATAGGCTTCGTAGTTGATCTTGGTGACGAACTCGAAGTTCTCAGGGGTCATCACGTCCAATCCGCCGGCGCGGACAACCCCGGCGTTGCTGACGAACGCGTCAAGCGCGCCGAAGTTCAGAATTGTCTCCTTCATCAGGTTCCGGAGGCTCGCCATGTCCGCGACATTTGTCTTTACGAATATGGCCTTGTTGGCTCCCGCTTTCTCATTGAAGCTGGCGGCGGTCTTCTCGCCGGTCGCCTCGTTGAGGTCGGCCACCACGATGTTGGCTCCCTGGGCCATCAGCTCACGGGCGATGCCTTCTCCGAATCCCTGGGCGGCTCCGGTCACGATGATCGTGCGGCCTTCCACACGGCCTTTGGATGCACTGGAGGCCACCTTGCGGCGGTAATTCTCCACCTCCCAGTTGTCGATGAAGTCGATCCAAGCCCGCTCCATCGGATGCTCTCCGCCGAAGCTCTGCGCATAGAACGCTACCTTCATCGCGTCCGTGAACACATCGGTGATGATCTGTGCGTTCCTGGAGCTGTCTCCCACGGCGATGAGTCCGATTCCTTTGATGAGCAATACCTTAGGCGTGTAGCCTTTCCCGCTTACGAAAGCCTCGATTTTCTCCTCGGCCTGCTTTAAAATCTCTTCATCTGACTCGGCTTCAATGAATATGTACGAGCTCTTGCAGTACACGATGATGTCCGGGGTGAACGGCTTGGCGATCTTGTCGAAACCGGATTTTCCGGGACAATCAGTCGCTGAGCCTGTCGAAGTGACTGAACAACCATCAATGAAGAAGTCCACGAGGGCGTTCTTCGTGACTTTCAAGGTCTTGAAGCCCCTTCCGGAGCGCGAGAGCATCTGCCTGATCGCCGGAACGACATCCGTAACTGTCTCCGAGACAGCCGTGTCACCCTCCGGAAGAGCGGCAACCTTGGCCTCAAGTTTTCCAAGGACTTCTGAATATATTCCCTCAATCTCAGCGGTGGTGTCCCCACCCACGAATATTCCGTGATTCTGAAGGAATATCACCTGGGGTTCCTTGCCTTTCTCAGCCTTGTAGGCCTTTATCCGGTCATAGACCTTCTTGAAAAGCGTGTAGCCCGGGTCGGTATATTCAATGTAAAGGGCATCTGGGAATATCTCCTTGCACGCGGCCTCGGCGTTCACCGAGCACATCAGGCCGTTGACAAGGGTAGGGTGGAGGTGAACCACGAAGGCGAATCCCATGCAGTTGTGCAGGGATGTCTCCACTGAAGGCCTTCTGTCCTTTGTTATACAGGCCACGGAGAGGTCGTTCTTGACTTGCTCCTCACGTATCGCCGTGTCCTCATTGTAAGCCTTTTCGCCCATCTCGTTCAGAAGGGCTCTGTCAAGGACGGCAAACCCGTCCTCTGTTATCGTTGCGAGGGCGTGGCCGCTGGCCTTCACCCAAAGTCTGTTCTCATCCTTGTAGGAGGTGTTGCCGCCTCCTGCGATCACGAACCTGGAGTCCTGTCCGAACTTCCGGGAAATCGCGATAAGGTCTTCAATCTGTTTCATATTCGTGTGTCAATTATGTGTTCTGTTCGCTGAGCTGACATATTCCTAAATGGCTAAAGTCTTGCGGATCAGCTCGTCTCCCGCTTCGATGGAGTTCAGTCCCGCCTGATGGGCGACCACCGCGCAAGCTCCACGGTAGTTGGTCTCACGCAGCTTCTCGCTGAGCCCTTCGGCGTTGTCGCGGGTGCGCAGACGGATCGGCTCCAGCGCCGGGGTGTTGTGCTCCGAGCCGAAAGTGACGATGAAGCCCTCGTCCTGAAGGTAACCGGAATATTCCTCAAGCACGGCGGTCGTGTTGCGGGTCGTGATGAATTCCACGGACTTGATCCCGCGCTTTTTCAGCGTGTCGGCGGCTTTTTGCAGGTCGCCCTCGAAGTCGGTGAAGTTGCCCTTTGCATCGTCCGCGAGGAACGGGTAGGTAGGGATTCCGCCGGCGGCCTTGATGATTTGGCAGACAGTCTCCATCGGCAGGAACGCCTTAGGATCCTCAGGCACGAACGCCGCGCCTCCGGCCTTGAGCAGTTTGCTTCTGATCTCGTTTTCCACAGCCGCCTCGTTGTCCGGTGCGGATTTCAGTGGCTGTCCTCCGAAGATTCTCTCGTAGAGGGCGAGCCTGTCCTGGATTTTGTCGGCTTTGGCGTCAACCGCCATCCTGAGAGCCTTCGCAAGGTGACGCTCACGCACCGATCCTCTGGTCAGTTCCTTGACAATATATTTGAAATCAACGTTGAATCCGGCCTTGACCGCATCCAGATGAGCGTTCAGTCTGGCGCACATCCTTTCGACCTGCTCGTTTGACTCGGCACGTACATCGGCGAGCATCTGAGCCTCTTTGCCGCTGAGTATCACCGGATAGGCCAGTCCCTTTCCGCTCAGGTAGGTGCGTCCCGGGTTGTTCGGGTCGTTCACTCTTAATCCGGCGGCCTGGTCCTCGCTGTTCAGAGAGATGAACTCGATGTTGAACATCGGGTAGAGATGCCTTGCGGCGCATTCGTCATTCCACTCCCTGTAGCCGTCGAGGCTGTAGAAGTCATTGATTCCCACAACTTCGACACCTTCCGCCGCGGCCATGTCAAGGGCTTGTCTCACGTCTTTGAAGGCGCTGAAGGAGTACGGTGTGTGCAGATGGGCGTTAACGTCGATTATCGTTTTCATATTCATGAATATTCTTTGCTCAAAGTTAGTAATAATCTTATAAAGGTCATTCTGCAATGCGGATTTTTGAAGCCGTTCGGTCAAATTTGAAATTAATTTGCTAAATTTGTGGAATATGCCACGAAATATTTTCGATAACATAAAACATCTTACAAATGGAAAAGAAACAACAAGGTAACATTTTCGCTATTGTGATCATGTTCTTCCTGTTCGCGATGATCTCATTCGTGACGGGATTCCAGAATCCGTTCGGAGTCATCGTGAAGCAGCAGTTCGCCGCTTCGAACTTTATGTCCCAGCTGGGCAACGCCGCCAACTTCATCGCCTATGCGTTCATGGGTCTGCCTGCTGGTATGATTCTGTCCAAGAAGGGCTATAAGTTCACCGCTCTCGCGGCTGTGACCGTCGGATTCATCGGAGTCGGCATCACATTCCTCTCCGGAATCGCCGGAAGCTTCGCCGTCTATCTTCTCGGCGCGTTCATCTCCGGTTTCTCGATGTGTATGCTCAACACGGTTGTGAACCCTATGCTCAACACTCTTGGTGGTGGTGGAAACAAGGGTAACCAGCTCATCCAGTGGGGCGGATCCTGCAACTCCTTGAGCGCCACGATCGTGCCTGTGCTCGTGGGTTATCTCATCGGTGACGTTACGAAGGACACTCAGATCGCCGACGCCAATCCGGCGCTCTTCATCGCGATGGGCATTTTCGCTCTGGCGTTCATCATCATCGCGGCCTCGCATATTCCTGAACCCGAGCTTGAGGCGGCGGCAGCTTCCGGAAAGGCGCAGCAACTCACCATCGGCGAGAGCGTCAAGGGAGCCCTCTCCTTCAAGCATTTCGTGCTTGGTATCATCGCCATATTCGTCTATGTGGGTGTCGAGGTAGGTATTCCTAACTTCGTGAACCTATACATGACATCCGCCGAGATCGGCATCAGCGCCGCTGTGGCTGGAACAATTGTCGGGATGTACTGGTTCCTCATGCTTTGTGGTCGTCTCGTGGGAGCTTCCGTCGGAGGGAAGGTCTCCAGCCGCGCCATGGTCAGCTTCGTGGGCACTGTCGCCATCATATTCCTTCTTCTTGGAATGTTCCTTGGTGACACGACAACAGTCAAGTTCCCTGCGATCACCTCTCAGCTCTCATTCTCCCTCGCCGAGATTCCGATCGGAGTGATGTTCTTCATCCTCTGCGGTCTCTGCACATCCGTGATGTGGGGCGCCATATTCAATCTCGCTGTCGAGGGCCTCGGCAAGTACACATCTATCGCTTCCGGCCTGTTCATGGTGATGGTTTGCGGTGGTGGTATCCTTCCTCTCATCCAGGGTGCTGTCGCTGACGCCACCAACTACCTGATGAGCTACATTGTTGTCATCATTGGTGTGGCCTACATCCTTTGGTACGCACTCTTCGGCTCCAAGGTCAAGAAGGTTGCATAACACGCGACCTTCTGTTCAACCTCCAGTCACCTTTTGACAGCCCCTGAGGAGCGCGGGGAAAGGATTCCCCGAACCCCTTCGGTCGCTTTGCTCAGAGACGACATCTTAATAATCATAAATTATGGAACAGAATTTAGTAATAGGAATAGATGTAGGTGGACAGACCACCAAATGCGGAGTCGTTGACGCCCGTGGAACCGTGCTTGCGCAGACCGTGATCCGCTCGGACTCCTACACCACTGTCGAGCCTTACATTGAGGAACTTGCCGCGGCTCTGAAGAAGATCATCGCCGATGCTGGAGCTGAAGGGCAGATCCGTGGAATCGGAGTGGGAGCGCCTAACGCCAACTACTACACCGGAGAGGTCGAGAACGCTGTGAACCTTTCATGGGGACGCGCCGGCTCCATACCTTTTGCCAAGATGCTTACCGAGACCATGGGCGGCATCCCTGTGACCCTGACCAACGACGCCAACGCCGCCGCGATGGGTGAGATGACCTACGGTGCCGCGAGAGGTATGAAGAATTTCATCATGATCACCCTCGGAACCGGTGTCGGCAGCGGAATAGTCATCAACGGTGAGATGGTCTATGGTCACGACGGATTCGCCGGAGAGCTCGGCCACACCACGATCGTGCGCCACAACGGCCGTCATTGCAACTGCGGAAGAAACGGTTGCCTTGAGACCTACTGCTCAGCGATCGGAGTCGCCAGAACCGCCCGCGAGTGGCTGGACATGAGCAGTGAGCCGTCATCCCTCAGAAGCCTTGACAACATCACTTCAAAGGATGTCTATGAGGCCGCCAAGGAAGGCGATGCCCTTGCCATCAAGATCTTTGAATATACCGGAACCCTCCTCGGCCAGGCTTTCGCCGATTTCATCGCGTTCTCCGCTCCGGAGGCCATCGTCCTCTTCGGAGGTCTCGCCAGAAGCAAGGAGTTCCTCACCGAGCCGATCCTCCGTTCGATGAACGACAACGTTCTCCCTCTCTGGAAGAACAAGGTCAAGCTGGTCTACTCCCAGCTCAAGGAGTCCGACGCCGCCATCCTCGGCGCCTCCGCCCTCGCCTGGGAACGATAGCCTTTCCCGATGCGGCATCCGGCCTAGCCTTGAAGCCTTGCCGGATGCCGTCGCCAGAGCGAGCCTCCCTCCAACCGTGGAGCGCAAGCTCTTGTAAATGAATATACTGACGCACCCTCCTTGTCCCTGTTCCGGGTAGAAGGAGGATGATTCTTTTTGTTGATGTTCAACTGCTTGGCCGCCACGCTGGCAAGGACGGTTTTTATATTCCTGTTTTTTTATTATTTTTGTAACCGTGGTTACAGTAACCGCCGTTGCAAAAAATGATGTAAGCAGAAGATGAGATTCTATGATAGGGAGGCTGAAATAAATGCCTTGAGAAAATATGAGAGAATGTCTGCACAGAATGCGCAGATGATAGTGATCACCGGGCGCAGACGTATCGGAAAGACCACTCTTATTAAAAGAGCTTTCAATGAGATTCCTTTTCTGTATTTCTTTGTGGGTAAGAAAAGTGAGGCCTTGCTCTGTGAGGAACTTGCCGGCATTGTAAGTGATGTGCTTGGAGAGGATCTGGGTGATTTCACTTCATTCAGAAGGCTTCTGTCTGCTATTATGGGAATATCCAAACGCTTGAACTTCACATTGGTACTGGATGAGTTTCAGAACCTGAAGTATGCAAATAATGCCATATTCTCTGATTTTCAGGATGTTTGGGACAGCAACAAGCAGGACAGCAGAATCAATCTTGTGATATGTGGCTCCATATATTCAAAGATGAAAAAGATTTTTGACGATAAGGAGGAGCCTCTTTATGGTAGAGCCACTGCGCGTTTCAAGATCAAGCCATTTTCTATTGGCACTGTTAAAGAAATCTTGAGAGACTATAATCCTGATTACACGCCTGATGATTTGCTATGCTTGTATATGATTACTGGTGGTGTGGCTAAATATGTGGAACTGCTGATGGACCAGAATGCCGTCAATAAAGACAAAATGATCAGTGCGACGGTGTCTTTAGGCTCTTATTTTGTCGATGAGGGCAGGGAACTGTTCTCTGATGAGTTCGGAAAGGATTACGGGAATTATTTCTCTATACTTGCCGCGATAGCGCAAGGACATACTTCTCGTGGTGACATAAAAAGTTATGTAGGTTTTGAGACCGGAGGCTATCTGGACAGATTGGAAGAGGATTATAACATTGTGGCTAAGCGCAAACCTTATCAGGCTGGGGACAACACACGCAATGTAAGGTATGGTATATCGGATAATTTTCTGATCTTTTGGTTCAGATTCATCTACAAGTACAGAAGTGCGGTCGAGATAGGTAATATGGATTTTGTCCGTGAAAAGATACTCGCTGATTATGAGTCATTTTCAGGTTTTTGTCTGGAACGTTATTTCCGTCAGAAATATATGGAGACTGGGCTGTATAATGTTGTGACGAATTACTGGGAGTCCGGAAGGAATGGCTCGGTAGGTGAAAATAATGAAATAGATTTGGTGGCCGTCAATGAAAATGAGAAACGCATCGTGATCGCTGAATGCAAGCGCAATCACGATAAGATCAATGTGTCAGCTCTGAAAGATAAAGCCAAGTCAATAGCGTCTCATCACAAGAATTGGACGATTGAATATTCCGCCCTTTCACTTCTTGATATGTGATCACTTAACACTTTTTTCTGGGAAATTCTAGCATAAATCTACACTTTTCCCTGAAGTATTTCTTTGAGGAACGGGCCGGTGACGGAGGCGGGGTTCCGGGCGAGGGCTTCGGGGGTGCCTTGGGCGACTATGAGGCCGCCGCGGCGACCACCGTCAGAGCCGAGGTCGAAGAGGTAGTCCACACTCTTGAGAACATCCAGATTGTGCTCGATGATGATCACCGTGTTGCCTTGATCGACAAGCTGCTGCAAAACGTTGAGCAATACCTTGATGTCCTCGAAGTGAAGGCCGGTCGTCGGCTCGTCGAGGATGTACAGGGTGTTGCCGGTGGCTTTTCTGAACAGCTCCGCTGCCAGTTTCATCCTCTGGCTCTCACCTCCGGAAAGTGTCACGGCTGACTGGCCGAGATGAACGTAACCGAGACCAACATCGACCAACGCTTTCAGTTTCTGGGCGATGGCCGGAATCGGCTTGAAGAACTCATAGGCCTCGCTGATCGGCATCTCAAGCACATCGTTGATGCTCTTGCCCTTGTAATGCACGGCCAGCGTGTCCTCCTTGTATCTCTTGCCCCTGCATTCGTCGCAGACCACATTCACGGACGGCAGGAAGTTCATCTCGATGACCTTGATTCCGGCCCCCTTGCAGGCCTCGCAGCGTCCACCAGCCACGTTGAACGAAAACCTGCCGGCCTTGAACCCGCGCACCTTGGCGTCCGGAGTGTCCGCGAACAGATTACGGATGTCATTGAACACACCCGTGAACGTCGCCGGATTGGATCTCGGCGAACGTCCGATCGGGCTCTGGTCGATCTCTATCAGCTTGTCGATGTTCTCGACACCTTCAATCGAGTCGTATGCCAAAGGATGCAGCTTAGCCCTGTAGAACTTGTTCTTGAGAATAGGCATCAGGGTCTCGTTGATGAGCGTTGACTTGCCGCTGCCACTGACTCCGCTGATCCCGATGAAGCATCCCAGCGGAAAATCCACGCTGACATTCTTCAGATTGTTGCCTCTTGCGCCCTTGATGCTCAGGTACTTGCCGCTACCAGTGCGGCGCGTGGACGGAATCTCAATCGAATCCTTTCCCTGAAGGTAATCCAGAGTCTTTGACTTTCCGAATATGCAGTGTCCGGCGGTTTCCTTGTCCAGCGAGGCCGGAATCTTTCCTTTGTCCGATGAATATTCCATCAGCGCTTTCAGGGGAGCGTTCAGGCATATTCTTCCGCCTTTGTCGCCGGCGCCAGGGCCGACATCCACCAGCCAGTCGGCGTTCATCATCGTTTCGTAGTCGTGCTCGACCACCATCACGGAGTTGCCCTCGTCCCTGAGTTCCTTCAACGAGTTGATTAACTTTCTGTTGTCTCTCTGATGAAGTCCGATGGACGGCTCATCCAGAATGTAAAGCACGTTGACAAGCTTCGACCCGATCTGGGTGGCGAGCCTGATTCTCTGACCCTCACCACCGGAAAGCGAGGCCGTAGGACGGTCGAGTGACAGGTAGTCAAGACCTACGTCCAGCATGAACTGAACCCTTTCATTGAGTTCCTTGAGGATGTCTCTGGCGATGTTGTTCTCCCTGACATTCAGTTTCTCCGGCAGAGACGCGAACCAAGCTTTGAGCTCGGTCATCTCCATCGCAGCCACCTCGGCGATGGTCTTCCCGTCAATCCTGAAGCACAGGGCATTCTCGTTGAGGCGGGTTCCGTGGCAGACCGGGCAGACGATCTTCTCGTCGATGTCCTCCACGATTCCGTCGAACGAAACCATCTCTGACAGACTTCCTTCGCCCACTCGGAACAGCTCGTCGCTTCCGAATATGATGTGCGAGATGGCCTCGTCCGGAACCGAGTCGACAGGGTCGTACAGAGAGAAGTTGTATTTCCGTGCGATAGAGCGGATTATGTCATATTTCTTAGTCTCGCGCATCTTTCCCAGCGGAACTATTCCACCGTCCGCTATCGAGACGGACCGGTCGGGAATGATCGTGTCCATATTCACATCCACTATCATCCCAAGTCCTTTGCAGTGAGGACAGTAACCTTCCGGAGAGTTGAACGAGAAAGAGTGTGGCGCGGGTTCCTGCAGGGATATTCCTGAATCAGGATCGACAAGATGTTTGGAGAAATGGCGGAGTCTGTCAGAGCCGAACTCCAGCAGAGCCACCGAGCCTTTGCCAAGATTCAGAGCTGACATAACGGAGTCCCGTACCCGCTTCTCATCGCCCTCAGACGGCTTGAGCTTGTCCACGACCAGTTCGATGAAGTGGCTCTTGTAGCGGTCCAGAGCATCAACCTCGTTCAGCGGGAGTATATTCCCGTCCACTCTGACATCGGTGTAGCCGCGCTTGCGGAGCTGGTCGAACAGTTCGCGGTAATGTCCCTTGCGGCCCACGACCAACGGAGCGAGCAGATAGCACTTCTTCCCCTTATATTCATCCATTATCAGGTCCACGATCTGCGCGTCGGTGTAGCGGATCATCTCCTTCCCCGTGACCGGTGAATATGCCCTCGAGGCCCTCGCGTAGAGAAGTCGGAGGAAATCGAATATCTCGGTGATGGTGCCGACGGTGGAGCGGGGGTTGTTCCCGGTGGTCTTCTGCTCAATCGCGATGATCGGACTCAGCCCCGTGATGCTCTCGACCTCAGGCTTTTCCAACACTCCCATAAAGTGTTTTGCGTAAGGCGAAAGCGTGTCAAGGTACCGTCTCTGCCCCTCGGCGTAGATCGTGTCGAACGCCAGCGAGGACTTTCCGCTTCCGCTAAGCCCCGTCACCACCACAAACTCCCCCCTCGGAATGTCCACATTCACACCCTTAAGGTTATGCGCCTCCGCCCCCCTGATCTCGATATATTCTTTCTTGCTCATCATTTCCTCTTTATTCCGCAAATTTAACGAATATTCAGTAAATTTGTAGTCAAGAGTAAACAAGACATTCAATGAGTCAGGATCATCAACTAAACATCAAGACATTTATATTCAATTCTTTCCGTGAGAATTGCTACTTGCTTTGGGATGCGGTTGGGAATTGTGTGATTGTGGATCCGGGGTGCTACTGGCCGGAGGAGTTCGCCAAGCTTCGGGAATTCATCGCGGCAGAGGGGTTGACTCCTAAGGCGGTGTGGCTGACACACGGGCATTTTGACCATGTTCACGGAGTGCTGAAGGTTGTGGGGGAATATTCAGTGCCGGTTCTGATGTCGCCGGATGACAAGATCGTGCTGGACAACAACCAGGCCGCGGTGAGGGATTTCGGGCTGCTGGCTCCGGACTCATCTCAGATCCAGACAGTTGACATCAGTGACGGCGAGGTGCTGGACACGCTTCAGGGCGCGCCGTTCAAGGTGATCACCACGCCGGGTCACACGCCGGGATGCGTCTGCTACTATGGTGAGGCGGACAAGGTTCTGCTCAGCGGTGACACTCTCTTTGCCGGAGCGATAGGTCGTACAGACCATCTTGGAGGGGATTATGACAGGGAGATCATCAGTATTATGGACAAATTGATGGGCTTGCCGGGCGATGTGGATGTGCTTCCGGGACACGGGCATCGCACCACCATCGCCAATGAGAGGACCCAGAATCCGTTTCTCCAGCCGTTCAACGAGCCGGAGGAGGACATTGACTGGGACGGGGACGGTATAGAGATAGACTCCATCGGTCGCTGAGCCTGTCGAAGCGACTGAAAAAACATAAAAGAACATATTACGATGCACATAGGAATAGCAGGCAACATAGGCAGCGGCAAGACCACCTTGACGAGGATGCTCTCCGCCCATTACGGATGGACACCGAAGTACGAGTCGGTGACCTATAACCCTTATCTGGAGGACTACTACAAGGACATCCCCCGCTGGTCGTACAATCTTGAGACTTACTTCCTTGCCCAGAGATTCAAGGACGTGCTGGAGATCGCGCGGAGCCGGGAGGTCATCATCCAGGACAGGACGCTCTTCGAGGGAGTCCACATCTTCGTGGCCAACAACTATGCGATGGGCAACCTCAGCAAGCGCGACTACGAGACCTACATGGACCTCTACAACGTGATGGCGGCGACGGTGCGCAAGCCGGATCTGCTGATCTACCTCAAATCATCAGTGCCTCACCTCGTGGCGCAGATCCAGAAACGTGGCCGCGACTACGAGCAGACCATGAGCCTTGAATATCTCAGCGGCCTGAACGACCGTTACGACAAGTGGATCAATGAATATGACGGTAAGGTCCTGACAATTGAGGCTGACGATCTCGACTTCGAGAACCGCCCCGAGGACTTCGCCTCCATCACCGACCGCATCGATGCCGAACTCTACGGCCTTTTCCCGTTGGAGAAGTAGCATCCCTCTTGTCAGGATGCCGCACCTCTCCTCACTCCTTCACCACGTTCACGTGTCCGTGGAGCTTTAGTACTTGAAAATTAATTATTTCGCAGAGTGTCCTCCTGCCCGCTGCGTGTAGGAGGAGGTGCTGAAAACATCTTGAATATTAGCAACTTGCCCTCCACGGCCTTCTCGTCGGTCACTGTGTTTGTCACCGGTCACAGAGTTGTCACCGGCCGTTGATCCTTTTCCGGTCACTGCTCCTTTTCCGGTCACTGCTCCTGTGGTCACTGCTCCTGTGGTCACTGCTCCTGCGGTCACAGAGCTTGTCGAAGAGACAGTCTCCCCCTCCACACTGCCTTAAAAGTCCCGGCGAGAGCTGAAAAGTCTGTACCCCTATACAGGGGCGGCAACGAATTTTCAATCCT
>OLHG01001614.1_pt1 | contig 13448 bp, 15 predicted proteins | sample 1605971 | NCBI WGS metagenome assembly OLHG01 (sample SAMN03283289) | human gut metagenome | biome: human-associated habitat; material: feces | host: Homo sapiens | place: Peru | collected 2012 | reverse complement strand
ACCATGATCTATATGAGCAATAATTGAAAAATTTCTAATATTTTCGTTTTTCATTTCCAACACCTGTTACTATTTTATCAAAAATACCACTAATTAACAATATATTTTTACAGCTTGATATTTATTATCAAGAAATGCAATTAATGAATCATCTGCAACATTTATGTATGAGCCTTCTTCTAAAATATTTTCTTTTAAATATTTATTTATTTTAAAAAGTTCATCTTCATATAAAGTGATTTCTCCCATTCCAGTATAAATGTCATTATCTTTTTCAAGTTTCAAATATGATAAAACTATTTTTCCATTATCTACTATAAAATATTCATTTGCATTATTGCCATCTTTTATATACGTTTCTAACATCCATCATAATTTTACCACAAGATAAATAAAAATACATAAAATTAATTACCGCCATTTTACCGTGAGTTGTATAAAAAAGTGTATATTTTTATTTTTAGGCAAAATAAAAAGCCCGTAAATACAGGCTTTGAATTCCTTCTGGTGGAGAATGTGGGACTCGAACCCGCGACCCCCACGGTGCAAGCGTGGTGCTCTAGCCAACTGAGCTAATTCCCCAGGAACAAAATTATTTTATCATATATCGATAAAATAATCAAGCTATTTTTGCACATCTTCTACAATTCTTATTAATCCAGCTTCAACTTCTTCAAGAGCTCTACCTAAAGGCTTCTTATTTTTATAATCAGTTTCCTTCATTTGATAGTGATTATTTTCAAGCATTTGCTTACTTCTTTTTGAAGCTACATGAACTAATTTGTACTTAGAATCTACGATATTTAATAATTTATCGATTGATGGATATATCATTATATTCACTCTCCCTTTTCATTAATATAATACTCATATTATTGATATTAATCAAGCAAATCGATAAAATTTGACAAAACTTTACACATTTAATTAATCTAACACTATCGCAGTTATTTTGTCGCTTTCTTTTGTTAGTTTAATTTTAACATTGTTTAAGTCATTTTCGTTATTCCGAGGATCAATAACTTTACCATTTGCACTGGATATGATTGCATTTTTTTCTGCTAAATCACCAACAGTTAAATAAGCAACTTTTTCTTTTTCAAAAAGTTTTTCATCTTTCATAGCATAAATACTTGCTTGTTTTTCAATTGCAGATATTTTCTCTTCATATAATTGTTCTTCAAAATTAACATTAACCTTACCTGAGATAATCCAAGTGGCAGCAAAGTAGCCAATACTAAATACTGCTAGAACAACCACTAACTCAACTATTGTATATCCATTCTTTTTCATTTTTCGTTTCCTTCCATCTTACTATGACCACTAAGTTCCCATAAAGGAAATTCGTTCCTTATCTTTACTATTTCAGTGACCATTTTAGTTTTTAATTTATCACCTTTAAATTCAAATAGCTTAACAATAGTTTCTTCTAATATACTTTTTGCTACTTCTTCTTCATTTATTTTGTTATAAAGGTAAGGAATTACAATGTATTTATCTACAAATTCTATATCTTTCTTCTTGAACACATAATAATTTTTAAGCATTCTAATAAACTTTCTATAGGATTTAATGTTATGATGATAGATGCTTCTACCTAAAGCAATATACTCTTTTATAGTAAATTTTTTATAATTTTTATTTTTGAAATATTTATCAATTCTTTTCTTATTACTAAGTTTGTTACTTATAAGTCTATCCTCTTCTATTATGTAATTCCTTTTGTAATAAAAATCTAGCATTTTAAATATATTGTTTTTTCCTTTGGCATCTTTTATTAATTCATTAAAATAAGATATATCTACAACACCATAAGCAATAATAACACCATTTACAAAATCATAAACATTAGTCCAATAATCAATATGTTTTTGAACTTTTCTATCTTTAAGTATTTCATTTATTTTTGTATCTTTTGGTATTTCTAACGTATCGTTTAATAATAAAATATACTTACTTTTTAAAAAGTTTATTAAAGCTCTATTATTATTTAAACTTTCCATAGAGCTTTTTTTTATCATTTCTTTTAATGATAAAAAATCCTGTTTATCTAAAGACATTATTATTCCTTTAGTATAGTTTTCTTTAACATTATCAATTAAATCTACAAGTACTTCTTTTTTGCTTTTTGTATCACTAATTTTTTCAAAACCGTATATATCACATAGTTTATTATAATCATTAATTATATTTATAAGTTCATTTTTCTTTAGTTTATTTAAATATTCTTTATAATTTAATTCACTTTGGAACATATTATCACCACACAAGAATATTATATAACATTTTTAAGTATTTTTCTATGGTAATTATGTGAAATTTGTAAATTATTCAATTACTTTAAAAACTTCAAAAACAATTTTAGTTTTATAATTAAAATTTGGATCTATTAACTTAAATATTCTTGTATGTTCTTTTGTATAATATTCTAAGGATTTATCCCCTTCTCCTTCAATAAATGCCATTTTTTTTGTAACATTTGCAAATTCTGTAATTATAACTTTTTCAGTTTCAATTAAACATGCCGTGCTATTATCATCATGAAGTATAATACTTCTATCACCAACTTTAGGTAAAGGTTCATTATCATTTTCATATTCACTAAATAATGAAGTTGTTGCACGTTTTTCACCTAAAAGTACAAGTTTTATTAATTTTTCATTATCTGCACCAAATTTCCAACATGGAATTTTGACTTTATTTTTTTCTAGCAATAAATTGTTATTCACTTGCAATCACCCACAAGATTATTATATATCATTTTATAAATTATTCAATTACTATATCTAAAATATATTTAAAATCTTTAAAACTTGCATTAGTACTCTCAATATCATAATATATACCATTATCTTCAAACTCTGTAAAATATGTATTTTCATATTTATAAATAGTTACTTTTTTATTCTTAATACTTGATGGTTTACTACTTTTAGTTTCAAAGAAATAATCACGAAGAGGTTTTTTATCTTTTGCAAAAGCTACGGTAATTTTTCCTTTTCCATCCTTATTTTTATAAGCATAAATAAGATTATGAATTTTACTAAATGGATTTTCATCATCATTTTCAGTTATAGCAAAATAAATATCAGTTTCATATTTTTTTAATATTTCATCGTCATTTTCATAAAGACTTTTACTTCTTTTTAAAAATGGATAAGCCTCTTCTAAATCATCACTAAAATAAATATTCGTAGACTCATTAATATTCATTATTGTTACATCAATATCATTATTTCCAAATGTCTTTACTTCATTAATATAAATATTATCATCATAAGTATTATTTTCTTTAAAAACATTGGTTTTAAATTTAAATAACACTATTCCAATGCATATAATAATTAAAACTGCATATTTAAGCACACCATAATAATTATTTCTTTTCTTATTTGTTACATACCTATAAATATCTTCTTTATTTATTTTTTCATCAAAAATATCTTTTAAAACTTTTTTAGTCATTACTTATCCTCCTTAACTCTTTTAAAGTTCTATAAATATAATTTTTAACATTTGACTCAGTTAAATTTAAAGTATCAGCTATTTCTTTGATAGTAAAATCTTCACAATAATAAAGATACATTATTTTAGATATATTTCCACCTTTCTTTTTTAAGTAATTCCAAACTAACTCTGTATCAAACTTTTCCATTACACTTTTTTCCAAATTAATGTTATCACTAATATTATCATAAAGTACTTCATCGCTTTTTTTCATAAATTTAAACCTATAATATTTTTTTATAACATTTTTTGCTATCCCAAATATATAGTTTTTATCCTTAACTTTATCAATATTTTTATATACTTCAAGATAAATATTTTGAAGTATATCTTGAACATCGCCGATATTATTACTACTTACTACTACATATCTAGAAATATCCCTATAACTTTCATTATAAACTTCATCAAACTTTTCTAAGGCTTTTTGACTAGTCATTTTTATCACCTCGCATATAAAGTGTCATAATTTTCTAAAAAAGTTTCAAAAAAACAATTAGTTTTTCATTTACTAATTGTTTTTAACCAAATATCTATATCACTACTTGTGGCATCCTCAGAAAAACGGTATCCTTCATGCCATGTTCCGCCGCTTGATATAGATTTCAAATTTTTTGCACTATCACCTAAACCGCTAGATGCTGAAGTACACACAGGATAAATATTTTTATTATCAAAAGTATTACCCATTACAAAACTTGATACTGGATAGGCAGCTATTCCCCACCAAATTGGATAAGCTATAATAACATTTTCATAACTATCAAAGTTATCTGGAACCACTTTTTCAAGTAAAATATGTCTTTTTGCTTCATCATCATGCTCTTTAAAAACCCTTGAATTTTTATCATTATAATCTAAGTCTTCATCTGTATATTTTTCTTGGGGCACTATTTCAAACATATCGGCATCAAGTTTTTTTGCTATTCTCTCTGCTAAATTTTTAGTATGATTTTGAGCTGAAAAATAAACAACTAAAGTTTTACCACTTAGCACATCTTCACTTATTTCATTTTCATTATTTTTTAAACGTACTCCAATAACTGCAACTATCGTCATCACTGCAGCTAGTATTATCATTATTATTCTATTTTTTGTATTCATAAATGCCTTCCTTTTCTAATAATTTAATTTTATTATTTATGCCACCACCATAACCAGTAATTTTATTATTAGTACCCATAACTCTATGACAAGGAATTATAATGCAAATTGGATTTCTACCCACTGCACCACCAACAGCTTGAGCAGACATCCTTTTTATATTTTTCTTTTTAGCAATACAATTTGCTATATCACCATAACTTATTACTTTGCCATATGGAATTTTCTTTATATACTCTATTACTTCTAAAGTAAATCTACTCAAATTTTCTAATTTATATGAAGGTATAAAATCAGGTATTTTGCCTTCAAAATATAAATCTAACCAATTACTTGTTTCTTTAAAAATATCTAAATATTCTTCTTTTGCATTTTTTTCTATTTTTTCTATATCATTAGAATTTTGAAACACTAAAGCTGTTAAGTATTCTCCATCTGATGTCATAACCATATTATCAAAACCAGATGGTGTTTCATAAAACCATTTATACATTAATATTTATAAAATCCTTCCCCGCTAGACTTACCAAGTTTTCCTTCGTCAATATAATTTTTAAGCAGCCTTTCCATGCCTTTAAAGTTATATGGCGCTAAAAATTTAGGAATTTTAACATACATTAATACAATATCATACGCTGTTTTAAGTCCAACTGTATCAAGTATTTCAAATGGTCCTTTTGGTGCGCCAGTTCCTCTTTTCCAAGCTGTATCAATACTTTCTACATCACTGATACCATTTACAAGTAAATCAAGACCAGAAAACAAAAGTGGAATTAGCATTGAATTAAGTAAATATCCAGATTTTTCTTTTCGAAGTGGAAGCGGTATCATTCTAATACTTTTAGCAAAATCGATTACTTCTTCAAAATATTTTTCATTAGTATCTTTATGCATCATTACTTCAACAATATTATTTTTCCATATTGAATTAGCAAAATGAAGTGCTAAAAACTTATCCTCTCTTTTCGTAAACTTTGCAAGTTTACTTGGAAGCATCGTTGATGAATTAGTAACTAGTATTGTTTTTTCTGGAAGAAGTGGTGCTATTTTTTCATAGATTTCTTTTTTAGCATCAAAATCTTCACTCATGGACTCAATTACTAAATCAGCATCACAAACAGATTTTGCTAAATCAATTTCAAAACTTATTCTAGTGAGTACCTCTTCAACTTTTTTTAAAGACTTACTAGCATTAAATTTATCAAAATCCGCTATACCTAAAGACCAAGTATTTATGTCTTTTTCTTTTTTCATTATATTTATAGCATCAACATAAGATTTCTTTACATCTTCAATTTTTTTCTTACATCTTTTAATACTTTCTTTACTTCTTAAATAAATTGTGACATTGTATCCACAGTAGCAAGTTTGAAATGCAATTTGACTACCTAATACTCCACCACCTAAAATTGTTATGTTTTTCATATTGTTCCTTTCTTTCAAAAATATTTATTCTTTAATTAAAAATGCTGCATATAATGGAACAGATTTAATTTTAGTATTTGGATCAAAACCAAAATCTTTTGTACTTACCCTAATTGCATATTTAGGATTATACTTGTTCATATATACTTTTAAACTTTTTGATTGTGTATTATCACTAGACTTTACTTCAAGAGGAATTATTCCATCACTAGTGTATAGCAAAAAATCTACTTCTGCAGTGGCATCACTTTTCCAATAAAATAATCTAAAGCCATTACATATTAGCTGATTGGCAACAAAATTTTCTGTAATTATACCCTTATATAACGATATATTATCTGTTACAATATCTCTTACACTTAAGCCTAATATGCTACATAAAATACCAACATCACTTAGATAAAATTTATATGTTTCATTATCAACAAAACCAGCTAAAGGAATTTCAGGAAGATTTACACAATCACATTTAATTATCATGTGACTAGCTATAAGCCAATCTATAGCGGTTTCAAATCTATCTTTTTTAGCATCAGCCCCAACCATAGAAAATTGAAATTTTTTCGATGCATTAGTAAGTTGAGATGGCAATGAATTATAAATCCTTTCAATTTTCAATGCTTCAGCATCGTTTATAACATGTTTTTTCATATCTTTATAATATGAATTTAAAATATTTTTTAATATATCAGTGTTATATCTAGAATAATCTTGTTTTACGTCAATAATATTTTGCACAGCCTCAGGCATACCACCAGTAAGCAAATATATTCTATATAACCTTAACATTTCTTCATGAAGTGGTGAACCTAGTGGTTTATTTTTCTCATAATATTCTTTCAATAATTCTACAGCTGCTTGTCTATTGTTAGCTAATAAAAATTCTTCAAAATCCATAGGATACATATTAAGCATCCACACTTTCCCAACCGGGAATGACTTTTTAAGCCTTTTTAAGGCAACACCAAGCAAAGAACCTGCACAAATAATATTTATATTATTATGACTTTCACATAGAAATTTAAGTTGTGATATCATTTCTTCACTTTCTTGTATTTCATCTATAAATAAAATATTATTTTCATCTTCAATATCGCAATTTATCATAGTTTTCAATAAATTTAGTTTTTCCTCAGAATTAATCTGTTTATCAAATAACTCAACTATATCAGGTCTTTGTAAAAGATTTATTTTACAATAATTGTTGTATTCATTTTTACAAAATTCTTCTACTATATAAGTTTTACCACATTGTCTTACACCTAAAATCATTAATGGCTTTTTATTAACTTTATCTTTTTTCCATTGTAGTAAATCATCATATATTTTTCTTTTCATCTATATCAATCCTTTCTTACACTCTAAATATAGCATATTCTCTGATAAAAATCAAGTATTATGCCGAAAAATCAAAGGACTTTTTATACTAAGGTGCCGAAAAATCAAAGGACTTTTTACACTAAAGTGCCGAAAAATCAAAGGACTTTTCATAAAATAACAAAAAAGCAGAATAAATTCTACTTTTCCAAGGTATCTTCCATTAATTTTTTTACTGTTTCATATAGCAAATTATTAGCTTCTTCAAGTTCCATATCCGTTACTTTAAAAGGCTTACCATATTTAATTACTAAATTCTTACTTCTAAAAACGTAATCCCCAGTAATACCAAATGGTACTAAATAAGCATCGGTTTTTTTTGCCATTGAAACAGCACCAAATTTAAAAGGTAGCAAAAACTCTTGAGTTTTATTTCTAGTGCCTTCAGGAAAAAGACCAATAGCTCCCCCATTTTTAAGGGTTTCAATTGCTTCTCCTTTTGCTTTACCATCATGAACACTTCGATCAACAGAAATACATCCAACTGCTTTAAAGAACCATCTTGTTTTTTTATTATCAAAATATTCTCTTTTTGCCATATATTTAATGAACCTTTTTGTTGAAATAATTGATAAACATTGATCATATAAGTGTTTATGGTTACCAACAATTAATATGGCACCATCTTTTGGTATATTTTCTTTTCCAATTATCGTGGGATTATAATACCATTTAAAAAATGGTCCTAGTATAAATCTTCCAATTCTATATAATAAAGGTATTTTATTCATCGTAGTCACCTCGTGTATCTTTTTGTAAGCTCTTAAAATCTACTTTACCAAGTTTTGTTTTAGGAAGTCTTTTTCTAAAAACAAATTCAGCTGGTATCATATATTTAGATAATTTTTTCTTGCAATATGCTTTAATATCATCTTTAACAAACATCGCAATATAACCTTCTTTTAAAACTATAAAAGCTTTTGGTACCTCTTGTTTATAAGGATGGGGAACACCAACAATAGTACACTGCAAAACTGCTGGATGTGACTCAATAACTTCCTCGACATGAGATGGATACACATTATATCCACTTGAAACAATCATTCTCTTAAGTCTTCCTTTATAAAAGACAAAACCATCTTCATCCATATAACCTAAATCACCAGTATGAAGCCAAACATGTCCATCTTTATGTACTTGAAGTGCAGTATTCGTTTCACTTTCATCATTTAAATAACCTTGCATAAATGCTTTTGAATGAACACATATTTCACCAACATCTCCATATTTTAAAGTTTCTCTAGTAGCTGGATCAATTATTTTAATTTGATTCCCTGCAAGTGGTATTCCAACTGAACCAGATTTATTCACATCATCACAAGCAAGGCAAACAGCAGCAAGAGCTTCAGACAAACCATAGCCTTGAGTGATTTTTCCTGGTGAATTATGTTCTTTTAAATATTCATTCATTTTATTTTCCAAAGATTTAGGTAGGATATCCCCACCAGAAACAATATATTTTAAATTTGATAAATCTAAATTTTTAACATTATTATTACTCATTAAAGCTTCATATAAGGTTGGTACACCTAAAACACATGAAGGATTTTTTTTATGAAACATAATATCAAACTTTTTAGCATCAAATTGAGGAATTAAAATTGAATAACAACCTAATGCAAGTGGTGTATGCATTAAAACACTTAAACCAAAGCCATGAAAATTAGGCATAATAGCAAGACAACAATCTCCAGCATGCAAATTTTTCATCGATATTTTTTCTTGAAGCGCTCCAAGTATAAATGCTCTATTTTGAATAACAACATTTTTTGGTGTTCCACTAGTACCACCACTATGAATTATAACTGCAGGTGTATCTTTACCAAACTTAGGAAATTTTATATATTCAGTACTATAATATTTTTTATAAAATCCTTTCCAACTTAAGTATTTTTCTTTCTTTGGATATTTTTTATATTTACCAATTTGACTTAAATTATAACATACTTTTAGAAAAAAAGGCATATAATCAGATGCACTTGCAAATATAACCTCTTTTATATCTGTTTTATCTATAATATTTTCAATCTTCGAATAAAAGCTATTTAGCATAATCAAATGTTTACTTTTAGTAGATGTCAAACTAAATAATATTTCTTCTTCACTAGATAAAGGATGTACCATATTAGCAATAGCACCAATTTTATTTAATGCATACAAACTAACTAAAACATTTGGCATATTTGGAAGCATTATCGTAACAATATCCCCATTCTTAACTCCAGCTTTTGTAAACACTTTAGCATATGCATTTATTTCTTTAATGAAATTTTTATAAGTGCTTTTATACCCCATATACTCATAAGCAATATAATCAGGATACAAGTAACTACTTTTTTTTACTTGGTCATACATACTTATATCAGGTATTTTTATATTTAATTCTTCCTTTGTATAATATTTAGCCCAAGGCTCAGGTATTGGTTTTCTTCTTCTTAAAAATGCAAATAAATTCATCTTAGATTCTCCCTTTCCTCTTTAATTATATTCATGAGTCTTTCTGTTTCTTCCTTTATATCGCCATGACACTTGATTGGTTCTAAAAATTTAATTGTTAAATCTTTAGAAAACAATTTATATTTGCCAGTAATTACAAAAGGAACAATTGGACTATTGGTGTCAGTTGCCATTTTTACAGCACCTTTTTTAAATTTTAACATTTCTCCGGTTTTCTCGGTTGTTCCTTCAGGAAATATTCCAATTAATTTCTCCTTTTTCAAATACCTTTCAGCTATTATTAAAGCATTGCCGTCTTTGCTTTTTCTGTCAACTGGAATAAGTCCTAGATTACCAAAAATTATTTTTTTAGGGCCATTCCACAATTCCTTCTTAGCTAAAAAATGAACATTTCTTTTTGTAGCACTTATAAGAAGTGCTGCATCAAAATTACTGGTATGATTACCAGCTAAAACAACTCTACCGCTAATAGGAATATTTTCAGTGCCAATAAACTTTGGCCTAAAAAACAATTTATAAAACCCCGTAATTAGAGGTCTTAATATTTTATATAATATTGCATCTTTCATATATCTTTTCCTCATACATTATTTTAACAAATTTATTTTATTTTGTAAATTTTAAATATGAACAATATTACAAATTATGTATGATTACTATCAGAATAACAAACGATTTTTATTTTTGAGCAATTATTTTTTTATTTCTTCTTGGGATAATCCTGTTGTATTTTCTATTACTTTTGTTTCAACATTCATATTAGCTAAATTTCTAGCAATTGTTATTTTTTCCTTTTTTTGAAAATTTTTTTAGGCTGCAAAAATATATTGCTAAAAGTGCAAGATATATTAGGTAAAAAATATGCAAAAAAATTTTATTTTTTAGCCAAAAATTAGGGTCAAAAAGTGTAAAATAAGTTAGAATCAAAAAAAGACTACTAGAATATATCTAATAGCCAATTTATTATTCATTTTTTAATTTCGCTAACTTTTCTTCTTCAGCTTTTAATGTAAATCTTTCTTTTTCTACAAGTTCTTTCGGTGCTTTAGCAACATAGTTTTCATTACTTAGAAGTTTCTTTCTTCTTTCAATTGAACTTTCAAGTTCACTAATTTGTTTATTTAAAAGCATCATATCTTCTTCAGTAACTTCTTTTTCATAATAAATATCTAAATTATAATTTTTATAAATAACACTATACTTAGTACCTTTTACTACTTTATGTTCATCCAAATTTATACGAAGAAGTTTCATTATTAAACTATAGTCTTCTTCATTATTTATCTTTATTCCAAAATCTTTACCAATTTTATTTTCAAGTTTTACATTTCTAAATACTTTGATAAATTCAATAATATTATTAAATTCTTCATATTCTTTGTTAAATACTTCAGCCTTATTATATTTTGGATATTCGGATAATATTATATTTTCTTCATGCATTGGAAGATTACTATAAAGTTCATCAGTAACATAAGGCATAAATGGATGAAGCATTTTAAGTATGCAGCTAAGTACATAACAAAGTACTGATTTAGTTGTCATATCATCTAAACTAAATTTAGCAAATTCAATATAATTATCACAAAAATCATTCCATACAAAGCTATAGATTTCTGTACCAACATTATTAAAATCATAATGTTCCATATTTTTAGTTACACTCTTAATGGTATTATTTAAACTTGTTAAAATCCACTTATCTTCCATTTTCAAATTATCAAAATTTAAAGCATTTAAGTCTTCAATATTCATAAGAACAAAACGAGAAGCATTCCATAATTTATTGATAAAATTCCAACTTGCTTTTACCTTTTCTTCATCATATCTTAAATCTGTTCCAGCAGCACTAGATGTTGTTAAGAAAAATCTAAGGGCATCAGCACCATAAGTATCTATAACATCCATTGGATCTACACCATTACCTAAAGATTTACTCATCTTTCTTCCTTGTTTATCACGAATAAGTCCGTGAATTAAACAATCTTTAAATGGTCTTTTGCCTGTAAAATGAAGTCCCTCAAAAGTCATACGATTAACCCAGAATGGAATAATATCATAACCAGTAACTAGAACATTATTGGGATAGAACTTTTTAAAATCTTCAGTTTCTTCTGGCCAGCCAAGTGTAGAAAATGGCCATAAAGCACTTGAGAACCATGTATCTAAAACATCATTATCTTGAACCCAGCCATCACCAACAGGTGCAACTTCACCAACATACACTTCATCGCCTTTATACCAAGCAGGAATTCTATGTCCCCACCAAAGTTGACGAGAAATACACCAGTCATAAGTTATTTCCATCCAGTGATTCATAATTTTTTCATATCTAGTTGGTACAAAATTTACTTTAGTATCTTTATTTTTTTGATTTTCTAAAACCTTATTTGCAAGTGGACGCATTTTAACAAACCATTGTTTAGAAAGATATGGTTCAACAACAGCCTCGGTTCTTTCGGAATGGCCAACGTTATGGATAATATCTTCAACACTGATTAAGAGATTAGCTTCTTTTAAATCAGCCGTTTCGTTAGCAATTCTTTCCTTGACTCCTGCATGCTTTGCTTTGTCACGTTTCCCCTGTATCTCCTTGAGCTTTACCTTTTCCTCCGAAATAGACTGTTCAAAACCTTTGCTGACCGAATCAATGCCTTCTTTCGTCTTGCTGTCTATCTCATCAGAGATACTTTTTCTGGTTAACTCTATATTTTTATTAAGCTCCTTCAGTGTGTCATTCAGCTTCTCAAGTTCTTCCTTCTTGGCTTTATGCTCACTCAAATCGCTTACAATCTGGTCAAGTACACTAAGGTCACCATTCAAAACATTCTGACCTGCCATCACCATTCCTCCGTATATCTATTAGTTATTTCTGTAGAAATTGATAAGACATCCATCAAGAATAATCTGGCGCTCATCATCTGTAAGTTCATCCATCTTAAGCTCAAATTCTTTCATATCTTTATTAACAACAAATGCGTTGATTGTAGATACTTTATTCTTAATCGCATCCTGAATCTCTGGAATAAAGATATAATCTCCATTCTCAAATGGAAGTTCTCCCTTATCAATTATGAATGGAAGCATACCCCAGTTAATAAGGTTAGAACGATATCTCTTAGTAGCGTATTCATTAGCTATATTAGCCCATCCGCCAAGAACCTTCTGGCATGAAGCCGCCTGCTCACGCGCAGAACCATCGCCCGGCTTAACGGCAAATATAGTACTACCCACACCAACATTCTCTTTGTGGACATCATATGTCTCTTTGATCTTATGCATAATGGCTCTAAGTTCTGGAAGAGCTTCTCCCATGCACTGTCCAGCTTCTCTTGCCTTCTCAGCTTTCTGTACTTCCTTAGCCTTGCCTACATATGCAGGGTCTTTTCTTGAAAGTGCAAACTCAGCAAGTCCAAGAGGATTAGAACGATATGAAGATGTCTCACCTGATGGTATAAGCTCATCTGTAGTTGTTACAGGATCATGTATCTCTGAAACAACCTTTATTATAAGGTTCTCTGGAAGTTCAACCATTGCTGGCCAGTCCTTAATATTAGGGCCAAACTGGATTTCCTGAT
>OLHG01001611.1_pt1 | contig 13462 bp, 12 predicted proteins | sample 1605971 | NCBI WGS metagenome assembly OLHG01 (sample SAMN03283289) | human gut metagenome | biome: human-associated habitat; material: feces | host: Homo sapiens | place: Peru | collected 2012 | reverse complement strand
CCATGACGTTGGTCTGGACGAAGATTTCCGGGTTGGCAATGGACCGGTCCACGTGGCTCTCAGCGGCGAAGTTGATGACATAGTCAAAGTCGTATTTCTGGAACAGGGATGTTACCAACTCCTTGTCGCAGATATCACCCTGGACGAAGACATGCCGGGTGTCCCCTTCCACGCCCTTCAGGTTTTCCAGGTTTCCAGCGTAGGTCAGCTTGTCCAGGTTGACCAGGAGAATGTCGTTGTGCTTTTTCAGCATGTAGTAGACGAAGTTGGAGCCGATGAAGCCGGCGCAGCCGGTGATCAAATATTTTTTCATTATCCTCTTACCTTTCCTTCCGCAACGGCTTGCAGATGTTTTCCATAAGGGCTCTTGCCGTACCGGGCGGCGGATTCCAGAAGCTTTTCCTTAGTGATCCAGCCGTAGCGGTAGGCGATTTCCTCCGGGGCGGAGATCTTAATACCCTGGCGCTTTTCAATCATCTGGACGAAGTCTGCCGCCTCCACCAGGCTGTCCATGGTGCCGGTGTCCAGCCAGGCAAAGCCCCGGCCCAGGAGCTGCACATCCAGCAGCCCGTCCCGTAAGTACATCTCGTTCAGGGTAGTAATCTCCAGCTCCCCACGGGGACTGGGTTTTACCTCCTTAGCCCGCTTGTCCACCCCGGCGGGGTAGAAGTAGAGGCCCGTCACAGCGTAGTTGCTCTTAGGCTCCAGGGGCTTTTCCTCGATGGAGGTAGCGTGGCCATCCTCGTCAAAGGCCACCACGCCGAACCGCTCCGGGTCCGGCACGTAGTAGCCGAAGACCGTAGCCCGGCCGTTTTCCGCGTCCTGGACGGCTGCCTTGAGGATCTTCCCGAAGCCGTTACCGTAGAAGATATTGTCCCCCAGGACCATAGCTCCGGGTTCCCCCGCCAGGAACTCCTCCCCCAGAATAAACGCCTGGGCCAGGCCGTCGGGGCTGGGCTGGACCTTATAGGTCAGGTGGATGCCGAACTGGCTTCCGTCCCCCAGCAGGGCCTCAAACCGAGGCGTATCCGTGGGGGTGGAAATGATGAGAATGTCCTGGATCCCCGCCAGCATAAGTGTGGACAGGGGGTAGTAGACCATGGGCTTATCGTAAACGGGGAGAAGCTGCTTGGATGTGACCATGGTCAGAGGGTAGAGCCGGGTGCCGGAACCACCGGCTAGGATGATGGCTTTCATTGTTCGATCACTCGCTTTTATAGATATTTTTCCACAAATTCCTGCACAGACGCAAGCGTATCCACCTGCCCAATTTGTGCTGCATTGGGGTCAGAGGAAAGCAATATCGACTTGCACTCTGCCGCAATTCCGGCTTTCACATCGTTTTCCCCGTCACCGACCATGTAGCTTTGGGATAGGTCAATGTTGAAGTCCTCCGCTGCTTTCAGCAGCATACCAGGCTTGGGCTTGCGGCAATCACAGTCGATTTTCAATTCCGGAATTTCACCTTCGTAGCCTTTGTGAGGGTGGTGGGGGCAATAGTAGATTGCATCCACGTAGGCCCCTTCCAGGCCCAGCATGGTTTCCATTTTGTTGTGGATTTCCTGGAGCTGGGGAACTGTAACCTCTCCCCGGGCAATCACGGGCTGATTGGTTACAACGATTGCCAGGTAGCCGGAGGCATTAATTTTCTTGATTGCCTCGGCTACGCCATCGATCAGCTCGAAATCGTCGATATTCCGCAGGAATCCCACGTATTTGTTAATGGTGCCGTCCCGGTCCAGGAAGACAGCTTTCTGCTTGTTTTTCAGGTTCTTGGCCTGGACGGTGCCTTTTTTGTAGTCCTCCACCACCGCATAGAACCGCTCCGGTGTGCCCATATCCTTGACATACTCCGGGGAATCGTAGCAGAACATTTTTCCGGTTCCGGCCAGGGGCTTCAGCAGCTGCCGGTCCAGGTCGATTTTGATGGTTCTCCCGTTGGGATTCTTCTCACCCACGTGGCTGCCGTCTACGGCTTCCAGCACCTTGGGGGAAATCACATGCAGACCGGCGTTGACACGGTTCTTGTAGTACTTGGGTCGTTGGTCTTCCTTTGCCAGCCACTTTTCCACATGGCCCTGTTCATCCGCCAGGATTAGGCCGCTGTCATAGGGGTGGGAATTGGGATGGGTGAACAGTGTCACCAGGCCACCGTGGGATTTATGGAAATCCACCATCCGGTTAAAGTCCACGTCGAATACGGCGTCGGCATTCAGCAGGAGGAAGTCTTCTTTCAGGTCCAGCTTAAAGAGAGCCCCGGCATTGCCCAGGGGGGTATCCTCCACGAAATATTCAATATGTACGCCCCACTTGCTGCCATTCCCGAAGTGCTCCTCGATTTTCTCGTGGAGGTAGGAGACGGTCAGGATGATGTCCGTAAAGCCCTGAGAGGCCAGGGAGCAGATTTCCCGCTCTAGAACAGGGATGCCGTCGATAGGAATCAGGGGTTTGGGGATATCGGGAAAAAGCTCGGAGATGCGGGTGCCCCGGCCTCCGGCCATGATGATGGTTTTCATTGGTTCACCTTCTGACACAGTATAAAGTTGCTTAATTTATATTCAAATTTGCAAACATAGCATTTTGCATTTTTTCACATTTGGTCACAACACACTGAAACGAGCAAATCCAATTTACTAGACGGTTACTAAAAAAGTGAAAAACAGCGCCTAACAAGTAGATTAAAACAGGGGTAATCAACAGTACCATAGGTGAAATGTTGCTCATGTTGTCTACATACTGCCATAATTGCGCCTTCAGATAGCATTCATGAATTAAATAAACGCTTAGAGTGGAGGTGGCAAAAAAAGATACAATCCGCGGCGAGTTGTGGCCATATAACATCTTTCGAATGAGAATGAAAACACCGAAGGATAGCCCCAAAACAAGTGGTGATTGGTTTGAAAACAGTATCATCGCCTGCTCATTGAGTATAAGGCGGCTAGAATAAAGTACTGCGTATGACAGTACAGCAAGCAAGATTGCTGTAGACTTTGAAAACTCCTTTTGCTTTATTGCGGCGGCAATAAAATAAAGCATTACCATCCAGTAAAGTGTTCTTCCCCCATTACTTATATTTGCATGAACCGGATAAAATTGGGGGTAAATACTTGTTATAATGTAAAGCATAATAACTACAGCCCCCAGACAACCTCTTTTTTGGAACAGGGCAATGATTACATTGAGAGTTGGTATTAATAGATAAAGACCGATATAGCTAGTTAAGAACCAGTAGGTGTTGGATAATATTGGACAAAAACACTTTAAAAATTCCTTGATTGAAAATTGAGAGTGAAAAACGGCTATTGAAATAACGTAGGATATAACCGATATTATTATAGCCGACAGGGATATCCTAAGACAGTTTACTAGCCGTGTTGGTCGTCCAATACTGAGATATGCCGTAGCGATGATAAATGTATTTACATTGATTTTGCACAGAACCCGAATTGCCCAATAAACACTTTCAGAGAGGTGGTAACTTCCGATAGATAACAGCATATGCTCGGAAACAACTGCGAGCATTGCGATAATTTTTAATACGTCTACACTCAAATCTCTGCATTTCATTTATTTGCCCTCCGAATTTTGGAAATAAACGGCAGAAGCATACTGTAGTTCATTCTGACAAGAATAATAAATGCAACCAATACCATTGGTACACATAAACACAGGTATGGGACGAAAACTGTAATCAGCATAAAAAGAATTGCCAACATAAACAAACCAATAAATTTTACCCAGTGAATAGTAAGGATAAAATATCGCTTGGAGTGCTGTAGTCGAATCAGAAGCAAGAATAAATATGCAGCAAATGTAGAAAAACTAGCTGCTTGGAGTCCAATAAATTTCACGCAAGCAATGTTTACTCCAAAGTTCAAAATAGCTGCAAAAATTGTGGTCGCCAAACTCCGAGCTGTCTCCTTCGAAATCTGATATCCCATTCCCAAGAAACTGCACAATGCGCTGAAAGAAGCACCCAAATACAGGAACCCAGTATATTTCCACGCATCCTTAAATGCGTCAGACACGAACAATTCTATTACGATTCGTGTTGCAGGAATTGCACATAAGCACAGTGAGAACAAAAGAACATAGTATTTCTGGAAGATGTCACTAAAAAAAAGATCTCTTTCCGCCGTGTTATATTCTTTGATTGCTGTTTCCTGCCAAGCCAGATAAAAGATGCTTGTGACCATAGTCAGAATTGTCGGAAATTTTGTGGACATGGAATAGATTCCGTTGTATGCAGCCCCCAGCGCAAATAGGATAATATAACGATCAGATGAATTTACGACCCACCAGCAAATGGTATTTGGCACCAGCGGAGCAGAGTACTTAAGGATCGGTCCCAAAACCTTTTTAGATATTTTTTCACGTAGTGCCTGTGAAAGCTCCCTGTGGCGTACAAACATAGTGATTATGCACGCACCATAGGCACATACCTTGGAAATAAGAAGTGCCTCCACTCCCATATGGAGTACAATCAACCCCACCGCCTCTAGAACGAGCATAACAACACTGTTCAGCACACCATAGGCGGCATATTCTTTATTCAGGCCAAGTCCACGTATAATATCCTGCATGAGTACGAAAAACATAGTCGTAACTAACAACAACCCAATCCACACCGCATACTGAACATTTACGAATCCACAGAAAATCGCAAATACCAGCTCAGAAGCAATCGTTGTAATGCAAAGAAATTTCATTACATTACCGACGATTGCTGTTTGTCGGTACTTGTCAGAGTCAACCAAAAATCGAAAAACGCCATCGTTGATCTGGAAAATGACTAGAGGCTGTATCATGGAGATGGTCGTCAGGACTACATCGTAGTAACCCAGTTCTTCCGGAGTGATGTAGTAGGAATAGACCAGAACCATGACATAGGCTAGGAATTTGGAGCCGAAGTTGCCGATGGCGTAGATTAGGGTGTTTTTTGCAAGTTTTGAGCTTTTGTCCATAAATCATTAGCCTTCCACTGAGCGCAGTTTATTTGCAATATTTTTTGCTTTTCTTATTACTTTCTGGAAAAAGGTTTTGTGGCATGTCAATCGATAAAGTCTCATAATTCCTTGCGTTTTTAAAATCTCATAGGCACGGTCATTATCAAACTTTTTTCCCGAAGATCGTGTCAGCGCATACTGGCCGCTTGTGGCATCTTCGAAAGAAGATATTTGATAAGATAATTGATTTTCAATTTTACCGAACAAAAACTGTCCTTGTTCAGAATGAATTATGACCAAAGATACGCCCTGGTTATCGTCAAAATCAGGGCATATTTTTTCAATGCCCCAATAATCCCCCAGTGTAATATCTGCCGCAGAATGAATTGTCTTGTATTTACAGTCGTAACAGCATTCATTTAAACATACGTTATTCTGATAGAGCTGCCCTATTATGGAGGTGTTATAGATTTCGCTATGAAGTTCGTTTGAAGTGTCTTGTTTGTGCTCGGAAACAACCAACGAGCGTTGATGCCATCCTGTTCTCTTATCCGTCCATTTCAATTCAGATTTTTCGGGGGTGTGACCTATATTATTCAAATATTCACGGGGAATGTTTGATGACATCACACCATGGCACACCAAGTCCACAGTATATAGCCTCTTACCTGCGCTATCCCCCAGAAAGGATTTTATTCCATATATTTGGCACGGTGTACCAGCAAACAGCACCTTTTTCCCCTGCTTTAGGTCGCTCCTCACAGCGGAAAAAATATCGGATAAGTCGCTTTGGATGTACCGCGAGCCTTGCGTTCTAGCCAGCGCTTCTGCCTTATCAATTCTGGTGTGTTTCACATAAACCGCGTTTATGCCATTGGCAGCATAGACTACTCCGTTTTCACTGAGAATATACTGAGCCAGTAATGGAAAAATGCCACCGCTGCTGGATCTCTCCCGTTGCGTAGCATTGCGGCTTTTAGCCATAAACGTATTCAGAATTCTTTCTGACTCAACCTGGTCGTTCAAAATTGGACATACCTTACCGCAAATGCCACAGTCAACACATTTTTCCGCATCTAAAGCAGGCCTATAAAATCCGCACTCTGTACGTAGCATTGACAATGCGTGTTTGGAACAAACTGCTGTGCATGCACTACAGCCTGTACAGTTATTCGGAACACATATTGCGCTCATTGTCGCTCATCCTCTCCGGACTTTCCTTCTGAAAGTTGCTTTAACAACCAATCTCCGCTGTCCGTTTGCAATTCATTCAACTTGTTGTTAACTTGGATAAAATCAATTTCACCATCGTACACCTTGGCTAAATCTGCGTATGTTGCATTTTGAATCATTCGATTTTCAATCCCTAACAGATGCAGAACACTGGAAATACGTTTGATATTCCGCTCCTCAACAAAAGCCGCAAACTGCCTGTTGAATTGCGTTGAAAATACACAGGCATGGAACGAGTCGGTCAGCACATAGCTTGCATACTTGAAATAGGAAAGCCATTCTTCCACTTTGGGCATATAAACAGCTCCCGGGCCTAGAACCCTTTTGTGGGCAGGATTGGCGGATAGAAGAATCAACCTCAGATTTTTGGATTTTGCAAACTGCTTTGCGGACTTGATAAGTTCTTTATTAGGATTAATTTGAAATAGCAAAACATAATCCTGTTTTACAAGCCTTTTCGCTGCCAGCTCCTCCCACACTCTATGATCACAAAGCATTGTCGGATCTAGAACTACCCTAGCCGAAAGTCCCATTTCTTCAATGAGTTTTTTTCCACTGCTCTCCCGAACGGCAATGGCATCATACCTGCTCAAAAGGGTCCGGACTTCTTCCTTTGTTTCTGGCTCCATGTGGGCTTCACCGAAGCTAGAAGAATACGCAATTTTTTTACGGTCATCCGGCACAAAATCTAAGAAAAAAGGAAGGTCCGGCTTTCGGTCCCAGGAAAAATCGGTGTTCCAGATTTGGTCACTGCCTGAAATAAAGGCATGGCAATCTGGAGTATCCAGTTTCAACTCTTCATTGCTGAAGTAGATCTTTGTTTTGCGAATATTAGCATCTACAAAGGCCCTAAAAAAATCTCTGCGTATCAAATCATTTCGATGTTTCGTATATTTCCATATCAAACGAGTTAAGACATTTTTTCTCCAACGAACTGTAGCCTTATAGACGAAATCTTTATTATCAATCTGGTATTGCTCTGTTATGTAGTCAATTAGTACCGCATCATATCCTGCATGACTAATAAACTGTTGTGTTGCATAGGCCTGAAGTACAGCGCCATAGTTATAGGCACAACTCAGTGTAATTATACCGACCTTCACTACATTTCTCCCCAATTTTTAAGTATTTAATGCTTATAAGTCTGTTACTTATTTTAGTTTGCAAAATACGCTTTGAAAATCTGATGCACTCCGCTTAATAGTATACAAAGAATTATACCGCTCTAAGCACTTCTCTTTTGAAAAGGGACAGTCCTGCACCTTCTTAATTCCGGCAAAAAACTCTTCAACAGTATTTGCCTCAACAACAAAAGGCATCGCCTCTTCATATCCAATCAGAGCATGGTGACTCCCCACAACGGCAAGTCCATAGGATAGGGCTTCCGCAACCTTCACCTTCATACCCGCACCAGAAAAAACAGGCGCAACATAAAATTCTGCATTTTGAAAATATGGAGCCATATCTTTAGGAGAATCAATGAGTTCTACTCGGTTGGAGGTCGCAATTATTTTTTTTAGATCATTACTGGGATTACGCCCGGCAACAATTAGTCGATATTCAGGTAAAATATTATTTTCAACAAAACTGCTCCAAACATTTTCGATAAACCACTTGATTCCCTCCGCATTCGGCCCATAATATAATGACCCCGTTGCAAGGACATATGGCTTCGTGGGAGTATCGCAAGATGCCGAATTTACGTGGTTAATATCCATACAAACTGGTACAATTACGGATTTACTTGCTAATTCGTCACCATAAAGCTCGAACGCACGCTTCTGATCCTCTTTCGTAAGAAATATTAGGCGGTCTGCATTAAGCATCACATTTCTTTCGCGTTTTCCAATCAGCCATCCGTTTAATTTATTGCGGAACCAATATTTGTCATGGACCTTCCCATGAGCGCTATTCATTGACATATCCCACTCAATATTATGAACTCTAACGATGACTTTCAGGCCATTTTTATGCGCCCAATCAATAATGAAATCATTATACGTAAAATCTACAAATACTGCATCATATTCCTTCGTATTAATTTTTGCAACTGCTCGTTTCCATTCCTGATAATACCTGGTTGTTACGCCTCGAATCAAATTAAAGGCCTTAACGGCGATAGCATTGTTGTCTTTAAGAATAAAGAAATTATTAATAGCAATTCCAGGAAAATCGTTTTCATCAAAGTAAGGTCCAACATAGTCAACTTCTGCGAATTGACATAGGGAAGATAAAGACTGAATAATTCCGATACCCCCGCCGTATAGCTTGCACGGTGCTTCAAAAGAAAATGCAAGAATTTTCATGGAAATGTCCTTTCAAAAAATGAATAGTATGATAGTGTTTTTAAATGGCTGCGAACAATATGAATACTACAGCCATAAATATAAAAATTTTATAAAGAACAAGTGGAATATATTTTTGCAGTACTGCCGCCCCTTTAGCAGAGAGCACGCACATCGGTAACGACATAAAGAACTTGTGCCTTGTATCAATTGAATCATAAGTAATAGAGTATAACATAACTACACTTAATAATATCCCCGTCCATATAATGATCTCCCTCTTTTTATGCTTCCACTGTGTGCAAATCCCGATAAGAATGAGGGGGAAAGTATAAAGATTCCAAACCGCCATCATGTAATACACACCAGGAACATTGCATCCGCTCACGTCAATTGTAGTACCGAATTGCTGGGTCCAGTGCCAAAGATAACTACTTTGGTTGAATATATTAGGAAAAAGGAGAAATTTAATTGATTCCGCAATATCCGGGGCAGTAATGTTCCAAGGCAGGCCAACAGCTATTTTAACAAAATTGACAATGTTTGTTCCAACCAGCAATACCATCACTTCCGCCATTGTTATGTATACGGCCAATCTTTCTTTTCCAGAATAATAGCATATCAGCGGTACGAGCACGATGAAAGAGTAATACCTTATTACAACGGATAATATGAAGAAAAATGAAACTTTCAACTTAAAGAATTTGTCGCCATTACCTCTTCCGGGCCGCCCTTGCTCCCAACGATGCTGCTGGATTGCAGAAAGGCACGAAACAATTGCCCACATATAGTATACATCGCGCATAAGTTGCGAGGCTTGTACAATATACGGAACACATAGGGCGAGAATTGTAAAAATTTGAATAGTTCGAACTGTTTTATATTCAGAAGAAATTAATATTGCGAATTTCAGGCATGTATCTAGCGATATTAGAATTTGAAAAACGTAAATCAGGTAAATATTGAACCCAACAGAGAAAACCGGAGGAAAGTAGATACAGAGTGCAATGAAACTTGTGTACAAGAAATATCCAATTGTGCTAATTCCAACTTTCTCAAATCGAGTAGCAATTATCGCTAGGTCTGTCCATTTGCTTCCACTTGCAAGTGCCGTTGCACCTAAAAAATGCTGAAGCATATCTGCACCAGGGATCCCATATCCATAGGAAAAAGGTAGATTATTGATATACGAGACATAGTAGAACATGAGGAAAAGGTACAACACACATAGCATTTTGACTTCTATATGGTCTCGCTTTGGAATTTTCTTCATATCAGAATATAATACTCGAATTCCCAATATCAGCATAAGAATGATAAACACTATTTCACTTCCTTGTATCTGTTGCTAGAAGATACTATATTCGCAATATAGTTATTTGTTTTTGCAGGCAATCTTCATAACACTTTCAAATGATTGTAGTCTTTCTTACTGGAGTGCAACTGAAACACCGTCTCTTCTATGCAAGTTTTGTTGTAGATATGTTTTATAATTCAGGATAACAACCAACACTTTTTTCATTAGCGACACACTTCTTCTATCCGCATACGTTATGATAAACAAGTACAGCCTCACTCGGAAGTAGCATTACCGCTTCCGGCATTTGTCCATATAACTTGCAAAGCTACCAATTTCTCTCGCTGGAACCCCGCCATATATCGTCCCGCTCGGTACATCTCTATTCACAACGGCTCCTGCCGCGATTATTACATTGTCCCCAATATTTACATCATACAAAATCAGCGCATTTGCACCAATAAACACATTGCTACCGATATTGATTTCCCCAGTGCGGCCTTTCCAATGCACATCTGATTCCATATTCTGGAATACGAAATTCGTTACATCGTGAGTGATAAATTTCACACCGGTTGCAACAACTACATTGTCCCCAAAGGAAATCAGATGCGGCTCCGTATTGAAATTCACAATGTTGAAGTAGCAATGGTCTCCCTGTGCCTTAAAATAATGGTGTTTTTTCGTCCAATGCGCACGTTGAAACCCATTTCTGAAAAATAGTTGGAGCATTACCCCCCCGTAACAATTTATTCATATTTGATTTCCTTTCGTTATTTACAGCTGGCAGTATGTCCGACGATTTTTTCCAAGAACTGCTCCGCAGCGGCTTCTGCAGAATATCGGTCATGCGCAAATTGATAAGCGTTTTTAGAATAGGTATCCAGTTCAGTTTTTCCATAGCCGTGAACATCCCGGACTGTCTGTACAAAGGCAGCCACATCCCCCTCGGGGACCAGATGCCCGTCCGAGCCGTCCACGATTTGCTCAGATATTGCCCCCACATCAAAGGCAATTACAGGTCGTGAATGCAGAAACGCATCCACAATCACACCGCTCTGCGTAGCCGCAGTATACGGCAGCACCAGCCAGTCTGCGTTCTCAAACTCCTGAACCATTTCCTGATCGGAGACCTCCCGGTCAATAACAACAGTGTTTTTGCATTGCTTCAGCTGTTCCACCAGAGGGCGACTTTCTTCGTCTGGTTCTCCGACAATTCGATAAGATACTTCCGGAGTAGCAGTTACAATTTGAAGGAGTTTATCAAAGCCTTTATACTTCCGGATTCGGCCAAAGTAAAGAAAGATGCCTGTATTTTTAGGCTTGGAATAGGGTGGGAAATCTCGCCACAGTTCCAAGCAGGTGATCTTTTCCATAGGTACTTTGCAACGCCGGGAAAGTTCTTCCTTAAACATTTTGTTCCGCAGGATGATATGGTCCGCCATCTGACAGGTAACAAAATTACTCAGGTCCATAGCCTTATTTCCATCATGCGGAATCACATCATGCACGGCCACAATTTTCTTGCACTGGGGGCAAAGCACCATCAGCGCCGCATTCCAGAGGTGCTGGCTTTCGAAATACAGATGTGTAATACCTTCTGCCTTTACCTTTTTAGCCAAAGAGAAGAGTACATTCAAACGAAAAGTCCCTTTCCCAATGCCAGGCCGTTCCGGGCAATTACAATAAATATTGTGGTCATCAAAACAGGCGCTATCACTTTTAGGGTTCACAATGCCGATTGTATACACGTCAGCTTTCCCCTTTAGCGCTTTATACATGCTATAGACAACATTCTGATGATCGGCGTTATTGGAAAATGTGATCAAACATAGTTTACTTTCCAAAGAAACGTCCCTCCAGCATGAGGCACAAACAGTGATACACCGGCAAATGCAGCTCCTGAATCATAAAGGTTTCCGTCTCCGGAACTCGAATCGCCACATTGGCCACGCTCGCCAATTCTCCCCCCTTAGCCCCAGTCAACCCAATCACCTTGAGCCCCAGTGCACGGGCTACCACCGTTGCGCTCATAATATTCTTACTGTTTCCGGATGTGGAAATTCCCAGAAATACATCTCCGGGCCGTCCAAACCCGTAGAGCTGCTGGGCAAAAACGCCCAGCCCATCCACATCATTGATATACGCAGTGGTAAGCGCCTCATGGGCAACCAGGGGAATCGCCATCAAACCCCGCTCCAGGTTTTTTGCCAATTCTGGGCCTCGGACGGAGTCAACCTCCTGCAACTTTTCCGCAAAACCAGCAGGAACGGGGCGAGGCGTCTTGAAACGCTTCATAAGTTCCCCGGCGATGTGCTCGGAGTCCGCGGCAGAGCCACCGTTACCCGCAATCAGAAGCTTTCCGTCATGAGTATAGCACTCTTCCAGAATGCGGTAGGCCTTTTCAATATCTTCTTTGCAAATGTCCAACACGGGATATCGTTGAACCAGCAAATCAATATGCTTTTGAATATTGGCTTCTAGCATACTCAACCTCTCAACTCAAATTCCTCCGGGCTGTAATGGATCACCCGGGTGCCGCCGTTTTCAAACTGGAAAGGAATGTAAAGCAAGTCCTTCATAGCTTCCCGGACAGCAGCCTGTTTCTCTGGCTGCGCATAAAACACCAAGAATCCACCGCCGCCAGCGCCTAAGAGCTTACCACCTAAGGCACCCGCAGCCATTCCTTTTTCGTACAGCTCGTCAATGCTGCCGGTGCTGACCGCACCACCAGTGCCCTTTTTCAGCCGCCAGGTAACATCCAGCAAACGGCCAAAATCGTCCAAATCCTTGGTCTTGTCGGTAAGCACCGCCTCGGCCTCGTCCACCAGCGCATACATCTTTTTCAGTCTTGCCTTCTTATCCTCTGCTGCTGTGGCACTGTTCGCTTTCTGCACATCAGAAGAGAAGCGGGTAAAGCCGGTAAAGAACATCAGCAGATTATTATTGAGCCGCCGCTTCCGCTCCGGACTGATGATAACAGGAAGAACCTCATAGCCGTCCTGCCCAAAGTTGATCCGATTAAAGCCGCCGAAGGAGGCAGCAATCTGATCCTGCCAACCACCGGCCTCTTTGCAGAGAACGCGTTCCAGGTAAATAGCCTCGTCTGCGAGCTTCTTCTTGTCGGCGTACTTCCCCTTCAGTGCGTAAAAGGCGTTCAGCATACCAACCGCAAAAGAGGACGAGGTCCCCAAGCCGGAGCGGGCGGGGAGGTCCGCTTCGTATGTAAGGCGGATTTCCTGCATATCCAGCATCTTCATAGCTTCCCGGATGGCGGGGTGCTGAATGTCGTTGACATCGGTGACACGCTCCGTCTTGGAATAGGCCAACTCTGAAGTGTAGTCAAAAAAACGGGGTAGGTGTCGCACATTGACATAGCAGTATTTATCAAAGGTTGTAGAAAGAACAGCACCGCCATTTTCTCTAAAATAGTCTTCCATATCCGTTCCGCCACCGAAGAAAGACATGCGGAAAGGGGTCTTAGTAATAATCATTCCTTTTTAGCTCCTTACTTTGCCCCGTCTCTTTTCAACAGAACAACAATTGTTTTAATCACACACAGCGCATCCATCCACAGCGAGCAATTCTTCACATAGTAATATTCCAGCTCCAACCTCTCGTCATAGGTGGTATTGCTCCGCCCATGGCAGCCCCACCAGCCGGTGATGCCGGGCTTGACCTGGTTATAGAGCTGCAAGCCG
>OLHG01001606.1_pt1 | contig 13485 bp, 17 predicted proteins | sample 1605971 | NCBI WGS metagenome assembly OLHG01 (sample SAMN03283289) | human gut metagenome | biome: human-associated habitat; material: feces | host: Homo sapiens | place: Peru | collected 2012 | reverse complement strand
CAAGTGGTAAGGCACGAGTCTGCAAAACTCCGATTCCCCAGTTCAAATCTGGGTGTCGCCTCCAACGAATCCCAATTGTGTTTAGCAACTGGGATTTTTTTCTTTTTATGTGATAACCTAATGAAATTTAAGTGCGGCTAAAGGAGATTATATGGATTTCTTTATTTGTATCGGTTTTTGCTTTTGTGTGATAATTGCGTTTATCGGTTATTATATCGCTCATGTAGTAAGGCAAGCCAAAAAGGGAGACAGCGAAACGAAAATTGATATGGCAAATAAATTTGAAATCAGAACAGAGTTTGAAACATCAACTTTTAATGCTGAAATAGTTGATTTGAGCTGCAGTGCGATGATGATAGGCGGTAAGTATCCTAAAGCTGTAGATGTATATACGGCTGTTTTTGTAACCGACAAAAATGAGCAAATAATGCTGAATGTTCAGCAAGAAATGTATGACGGTCTTGAAGTGGGTCAAAAAGGAGAACTTACTCTTGTGGAGGGAGAGCTGTACAGCTTTGTCGTTTAATTTATTTTTATATTTTCCAATAGCTTAACAATATAACTACTCAGTTTTTCGGAGGAATTATGACTAAACCAAAAAATATGAGCTTGATTGCCAAAGCAATGCTCTTTCTCAGCACGATAATATGGGGCAGCTCATTTTTTATACTTAAAAATACGCTTGATGAAATGCCACTCTATTTTATTTTGAGCGTACGCTTTTTAGTGGGTGCGCTGTTGCTTTTTCTTGTCGGCTGTAAGAATTGGAAGAAACTTAATAAAAAATATCTGTGGGCAGGCAGTATAACGGGCGTGTTCCTTGCCCTCGCTTACATAACGCAGACTATCGGCTTACAATATACCACGCCGAGCAAAAACGCTTTTTTGACAACGGTTTATTGTGTTCTTGTTCCGTTCTTTTGTTGGGGAGTTACCAAGAAAGCGCCCGACAAATTTAATCTTGTAGCGGCTGTGGTTTGCCTTACGGGAATAGGGCTTGTTTCGCTCGGCTCGGGCGATATAGGCTTTAATTTTATGGGCGACGGAATGACGCTTGTTTGCGGTATTTTTTACGCATTACAGATAGTTGCCGTTGAGCTTTGGGGCAAGGATATGGATGTCATACTTTACACGGCATTTCAGTTCTTTGCGGCGTTTATAATATGCTTTGCGGGATTTTTGCTTTTCGAAGAAGCTCCTGCGAGTATTTCGCTTTCGGCGATAGGCTCGCTTGCATATGTTTCGGTGTTTGCGACAACGCTGGCGTTTTTGCTTATGAATGTGGGCGTGAAATATGCCTCCGCAAATTCAAGCTCATTGATTTTGAGCTGCGAAGCGGTGTTCGGCGTTCTGTTTTCGATTTTGTTCTATCCCGACGAGCACATTACACCGAGAATTGTCTGCGGCTTCGTGGTAATGTTCATCGGAATTGTTATCAATGAAACAAAGCTTAGCTTCTTACGAAAAGAAAAAGTGAATTAAAAATAAATAAAAAATCATATCTTTTGGCGTAGTATTTCAACATTTTCACTAAAATACTTTACAAAGTGAAAAATATATGATAACATTAAACTGTTCTTATAACATACCAAGAACAATTGGGTTACTACAAAAAGGTAGAAAACCGCAAAGCTCTAACGACTTCCTTTTTGGAGGTCGTTATCTTTTTATAGGGGAGTTATAAAGGAGATAAACTTATGAAATACGGAATCGGTTTAGACTGCGGAATAGCCTCGGTAGGTTATTGCGTAATGGAATTGGATTTTAATGACGAGCCGAGAAGAATCGTTAAGCTCGGTTCGAGAATTTTTGATACTGCCGAGGTCCCGAAAACAGGAGCTTCGCTTGCTGCGCCGAGACGTGAGGCAAGAGGTATGCGAAGAAGAGTTCGCAGGCATCAGCACAGGCTTGACCGCATAAAGCGTATGCTTATCGAAAAGAATATCATAAGCCAATCGGAGCTTGATACCTTGTATAACGGACAGCTTTCGGACGTATATGAATTGAGAGTGAAAGCACTTGACGAGCCTGTGGGCAACTGTGAATTTGCGAGAATTCTTATCCATTTGGCGCAAAGAAGAGGCTTTAAGTCAAACAAGCGTGGACAAGGAAGCAGGCAAGCTGTTGAAGGCTACCGAAAGCAATGAAGCTCTTTTGGAGCAAAAGGGCTACAGAACTGTCGGCGAAATGTTCTTGAAGGATGAAAAATTTGCTGAGCACAAGCGAAACAAGGGCGAGGATTACAGCAATACCTTTTACGCTCAATGATAGAGGCGGAAATAAAGGCGATATTTGAGGCACAGCGCAGCTTTGGAATGACCTTTGCAAGCGAAGAAATTGAGGCGATATATACGGATATTGCATTGTCGCAAAGGCCGTTTGACTTAGGTCCTGCAAAAGGTCCTGAAAATTCCCCAAGCCCGTATCATGATATGTTGGGCGAAAACTTGGTCGGACAATGCACATTTTATCCCGAGGAAAAGCGTGCGGCAAAGGCGACATATTCGTTCCAGCTTTTCAATTTGCTTCAAAAAATAAACCACATTTATCTTTTAACGGATTTCGGAGAAAAATATTCCTTGTCCGACGAGGAAAGATTGGCAATTAAAAATCTTTGCTTTAGGAAAAAAGCGGTAAATTATGCCGATATAAGAAAATCACTCGGAATTTCATACGATTACAAATTTAACTGCATTTCTTACTCCGGAAAAGATGTTGAGAAAATCAAGCAAAAGCTCGAAAATCAAGACCAACAGGCTTTAATCGACGAAATTGAGAAAAAGGCGAAATTCGAATATCTTAATAATTATTATCAAATGAAAAAAGCGTTGGGCGACGTGTTCAATGCACTTTCTGAGGATGACCTTGACGCTCTCGGAAGAATTTTTACGGTGTTTACCGATAAAGACAGAATTAAGGAAGAGCTTGAGCTCACGGATATACCTAAAACTCTCCACGAAATCATTTACAATAATATGCCATATTTCAAGGGCTACGGTCATATAAGCGTTAAGGCGTGCAAGGAGATTATTCCGTTCCTTGAAAAGGGCATGACGTATGATAAGGCTTGCGAAGCGGCAGGAATTGATTTCAGAGCACACTCAAACACGGAAAAGCATGAGCTTTTACCGCCTGCGGAGGATGCTCTTGCAGACATTCCGAATCCCGTTGTTAAGCGTGCCGTTACGCAGACGAGAAAAGTCATTAATGCGATAATCAGGGAGATGGGCAACAGTCCTGCATATATAAACATTGAGCTTGCGAGGGAATTGCCTAAATCCAAAAAGGAAAGAGACGAAATTGACCAACATAACAACGAAAACAGAGCTGCAAATGAGAGAATAAAAAATGAAATTACGGAAAATTTCGGAATTGTAAACCCGACAGGTCTTGATATTGTTAAATTGAAGCTTTATCACGAACAGAACGGTATATGCCCTTATACGCAAAAGACTTTTGATTATGATAGATTGCTTGAGCCGGGCTATGTTGACGTTGACCATATAATTCCGTACAGCAAATGCTTTGACGACAGCTACTCAAACAAAATATTGACATTTTCATCGGAAAACAGGCAAAAGAGCAACAGAATTCCGATGGAATATATACCCGAAAATAAAAAATCGGGCTATCAGGTTTGGGTAACAAACAATATAAGAAATCCCAAAAAAAAGCAAAATCTTCTCAAGGCAAAGCTCACACCTGAGGACACCGAGGGCTTCAAAGCCCGCAATCTTAACGATACACAGTATTTAAGCCGTGTGTTATATAACTACATAAACGACAACCTTTTGTTTGACGATTACAAGAACAAAAAGAAGAAAGTCAGAGCAGTAAAGGGTGCTGTTACGGCGTATATGCGTAAGCGTTGGGGTATAGCTAAGGTTCGTGAGGACGGAGATTTGCACCATGCGGCAGACGCTGCGGTTATCGCTTGCGTAACGGAGGGTATGATTCAAAAAATCAGGAATTATTCCGATTCACAAGAGATGGATAACTATGCGGTTAACACCGATACGGGCGAGGTTATTGACAAGCTTCCCATGCCGTACAGAGATTTTAGAAATGAGCTGCAAAAGCGTCTTGAGTCGGAAAACTTGGACGAACTGAAATTGTATCTTTCCAAGCTTCCGAACTATTCCAAAGAGGCGTTGGATGACGTAAAGCTCTGTTTCGTTTCAAGAGCACCGAAGCACAAAGCTACAGGTGCTGCACATATGGGAACACTGCGTTCGTATAGCGGCGACGGATATTCGGTTTCAAAGAAAAAGCTTTGCGACTTAAAGCTTGATAAAAACGGCGAAATCGAGGGTTGCGATTTTTGGAAAAATGACGATAAGCTTTTGTACAATGCGTTGAGAGAAGTGCTTACCAAATTCAGAGACAATAAAGAAACAATTCCTAAAAACTTTGAATTCCACAAGCCGAAATCCGACGGAAGCGACGGACCTATTGTCAGAAGCGTCAAGTGCAGAGAAAAAGTTTCGCAATATGTTCCGCTGAATACCGAAAACGACCTTGCGCAAAAGACGGGCGCAGGAAACGGCTCAATGATAAGAATTGACGTTTTCTATGTTGAAAATGACGGATATTACTTTGTGCCGATTTATGTTGCGGACACCAAGAAAAAGGAGCTGCCGAATCTTGCGTGCACACAAGGGAAAAACGGCTGGAAGCCTATGGATGACAAAGATTTTGTGTTTTCGCTTTACCCTAATGATTTGATAAAGGTAGAAGCAAAGAAGAATATGGAGTTTAGCATTGCTCAAAAGGGAAGCAGCCTACAGCCTAAAATTGAAAGAAATAATATACTTTTATACTATTCTAATGCGGACATTGCTACGGCTTCTGTTTTAGTGGAAACGCACGACAGTGCCTACGAAAAGAGAGGTTTAGGAATAAAGAGCCTTAATAGTATTGAAAAATATACTGTTGATCCGTTGGGAAATGTTCATAAGGTGGGCAAGGAGAAGCGCATGAGGTTTAACTGATATGGCTTACAGAAATATTTTTATTTCCAATGAGGCAAGGCTCAGATTTCGCAATAAGCAGCTGATTGTCGATAACGGCGAAGAGCTGTCATTCCCGATTGAGGACATACGCTCAATAGTAATTGACAATCCTTATACAACGCTCAGCGCAAAGCTGCTTTCAAAGCTTTCAGAGGACGGTGTTTGCGTAATTGTCTGCGACGATAAACACACGCCGTCGGCATCGATGATGCCGATAGGGGTTTATTGCCGAGTCAATAAGCGTGTTACACTTCAGTTCGAACAGTCAAAGCCGAAGCTTAAAAAGCTGTGGCAGGAGATTGTAAAGGCGAAAATAAGCAATCAGGCAAAATGCCTTGAGCTGAATTCCGTTGAAAAAAGCGCTGAACTTTATTCGATAGCCAAAACGGTGACCTCGGGAGATACCACAAACAGAGAGGGTTATGCGGCAAGAATGTATTTTCGCAGTATGTTCGGGAACGAGTTTACAAGGGATGACGAAAGCGGTATAAATGCCGCATTGAATTACGGCTATGCAATTTTTCGTTCGTTTATTGCAAAAACGCTTGTTGCTTACGGGCTTGAGCCGTCAATAGGGATACACCATAAAAATCAGCTCAATGCGTTTAATCTTGCCGACGATATTATTGAGCCGTTCCGACCGATAGTTGACAATTATGTTTATAAGAATTACCGTGAGTGGGGCGACAGCTTTTTTACGGCACAAAAGGCGGAGCTTGTTTTACTGCTTAATTGTGCGGTTACGGTTGACGAAAAAAGACATTCTGTCGCAAACGCCGTTGAGCTTGCGGTGCAAAGTATCATTTCCTCATTTGAAAACGACGAAGCAAGGCTAAAGCTTCCCGTGCTCAATGAGCTGTCTTATTTTGATTATGACTAAGTTTATGAGAATGATTGTATTTTTTGACTTACCGGTAAAAGAAAAAGCCGCTCAACGAGAAGCGGCAAGATTCAGGAAATTTTTGATTGAGGACGGCTATCTTATGGTGCAGTTCTCAGTCTATTCAAGGGTGTGCAACGGATATGATGCGGTAAAAACGCACGAAAACAGGCTCAAGGCGCATCTTCCCGCAAACGGCTCGGTGCGATTGCTTACAATTACCGAAAAGCAATACGAATCAATGCAAATTTTGCTTGGAGAATTCAAGCAGTCAGACACACAGGTCGCCTATGAGCAGCTGACTTTGTTGTAAAAATGAAAAAAGACTTGGAGATTTTTACTTCTTCAAGTCTTTTTTTATCGCAATTCTCCTCGGTAACGCTGATACTGCGTTGTTTTTCGTTCCCATATTATAACATACCAAGAAAAATTAGGGAACTACAATTCAGAACAGCGGCAATGAACGCTTGCAATGATTATAACATACCAAGAAAAATTAGGGAACTACAATGCTCGGGAACAGATTATAGCTTCGGCAAGATTATAACATACCAAGAAAAATTAGGGAACTACAATCTTGTAACAACTATCGCCTCTAATCCCTTGATTATAACATACCAAGAAAAATTAGGGAACTACAATTCCAACATAGGAAAACCCTATATAGGAAAAATTATAACATACCAAGAAAAATTAGGGAACTACAATGATGACGGACTTTGGATTTTCGCTTTGCTATTATAACATACCAAGAAAATTAGGGAACTACAATGTCTTGTCCGTCGATATTTTCCTAAGGGAATTATAACATACCAAGAAAAATTAGGGAACTACAATGTGATTACGGTATATTCGAGCCGTCATTAATTATAACATACCAAGAAAAATAATTAAAGAAGCTTTTGCCATAAGATATTTATATAAAAATTTCCATTTCCCCATTTTCTTAACAAGGATTTTATGTCGGGTGTGATATAATGCGGATAAAATGAAGGGAGTGTTCAGTTTGTTAAGAGCTAAAAAGGCTATATTTCAAGGGCTGTTGTTAATAGTCGGCATAGTTATGCTGTGCTTCGGTGCAATGCGTGGCGAGGCTGATACGGTATTGAGCAAGGCTATAAGATTGTGCTTGGAGTGTGTCGGAATTGGATAAAAATAATAACAAATTTTCAAAGCAGCTTAGCCGTTTCCGTGGTTGGATTCAAGCGGCGGCAACACTGCTTACAAATATACATCTGCCGAATTTCATTAAGGGCGGAATTTATCAGGGCAAGGGTAAGGCGGTGTGCGTGCCGGGCTTGAACTGCTATTCCTGCCCCGGTGCAGCGGGTGCGTGTCCTATCGGCTCGTTTCAAGCGGTGGTCGGCTCGTCAAAATTTCGCTTTTCCTATTATATAACGGGATTTTTGATATTGCTCGGAGTGTTGCTCGGACGTTTTATATGCGGATTTTTGTGCCCGTTCGGTTGGCTTCAGGAATTACTACACAAAATCCCCACCAAAAAGTTATCCACAAAGAAATTGAAGCCGCTTACATATTTGAAATATGCAATTCTATTGCTTGCTGTGGTACTGTTGCCTGCAATAGTTGTAAACGATTTGGGCATGGGCGATCCGTTCTTTTGCAAATATATTTGTCCGCAAGGTGTTCTTGAGGGCGCAATTCCGTTGGCGGCGGTCAACGAGGGCATACGCTCGGCATTAGGTCCGCTGTTTAACAGAAAGCTGATAATTTTAATAGTGGTTGTTGTTTTAAGCGTTTTATTTTACCGCCCGTTCTGCAAATGGATTTGTCCGCTCGGTGCATTTTACGCATTGATGAACAAGGTGTCCCTGCTTGGCATTAAGGTTGACGAACACAAATGCGTATCCTGCGGCAAATGTGCAAGGGTGTGCAAAATGGATGTCGATGTCACAAAAACGCCCAATCATACAGAGTGTATTCGCTGCGGCAAGTGCATAACCTCTTGCCCGACGGATGCAATCAAGTTTAATTATGGCTTTGAGATGCCGAAAAAGATAACGGACGGCATTGAAAAGCCTGATAATAAAAAGAAAACAAATAACAACAGGAAAACGGAGGATTGATTATGAAAATTTCAAAAGCTTCAAAAATTTTAGCTGTGCTTATGGTGCTTGTGTTGACTTTAGGACTTGCAGCCTGCTCGGCTAACAAGAAAAATTCGTCAAATGACGATTCGGACATTATCCCCTTGCTTGCACAGGAGGCGAACAGCCTTGACGAGGCGACAGCTCTTCACAAAAAGCTTATGGAGGCGGAAAATAAAATTCTCACAGATAACTCTGCCCTTTGGGAAAAGGTTTTCCTCTCGGCAAACAAGAATACAACAATGATTGAGGACGGCTCAAACTACGGTGATTTTCTTCTCAACACAATCGAAGGTGCAAAGGGTCAGTTTACCGCAGACGAATTGAAAACGCTTAAAGACGGAGCAGAGCAGATAAAGGAAATCGAGGGTAAACTCACGATTTTGGAACAGAAATATCCCGGCTGCGGAAGCACACCGGGCAGCGGAGAGAGCGTTGCGGCAGAGGACGCAGGAATGAGTGGAAACACAAGCAAATTAACGCAATTCCCGAGCTTTCAGGGAAAAGACCTTGACGGCAACGACGTAAACAGCAGCGAGCTTTTCTCGGGCAATACCGTAACGGTGGTAAATTTCTGGTTCACGACCTGTAAACCGTGTGTAGGCGAACTTGAAGATTTAGAAGCGCTTAACAAGACCCTTTCCGCAAAGGGAGGTGCGGTTGTCGGCGTAAACTCCTTTACTCTTGACGGCGATAAGGCGGCAATTTCGGAAGCAAAAGACGTTTTGTCGAAAAAGGGCGTTACCTACAAAAATATTTGGTTTGACTCGAAGAGCGAAGCAGGTAAGTTTACCTCAGGACTTTATTCATATCCGACAACCTACGTTGTTGATAAGAACGGAAATATCGTAGGACAGCCGATAGTCGGCGCAATCACATCCCCCGAGCAGTCGGAGAAGCTCAACAAGCTTATAGATCAGGCTATTGCAAACAGCAAGTAAATTAAGCTCATATTTATAACCGAAGAAAGGCTCAACAGCAGTTGGGTCTTTTCTTTTATAATCGGAAAGCGGATTTACGTCGCTTGCTTTATTATGCCTGTTGTGGTAGAATGAATACAATTACAATATAAAAAGAAGGCTTTAATATGTGGGCAATATTAGCTGTTCTGTCCGCAATATTTGCGGCATTGACCTCGATTTTTGCAAAGGTGGGCATACAAAACGTTGACTCAACCCTTGCAACCGCAATCAGAACAGTTGTCGTTGTGCTTATGGCATGGGTTATGGTGTTCATTACGCATACGCAAAGCGGATTGTCGGGAATTGACCGTAAAAGCTGGATATTTCTTATCCTTTCGGGACTTGCGACGGGTGCATCGTGGCTGTGCTATTACAAGGCGTTGCAGCTCGGCGAGGTTTCAAAGGTCGTACCGATTGACAAATTGAGCATACTTTTTACACTTGTGCTGGCATTTATTTTCCTGCATGAGAAATTCACCGTGAAATCGGCGGTCGGCACGGCGTTTATCACTATCGGCACGCTGATAATGGCATTGTAATTTGTAAATAATCTGTAACAATACACGATTGTATTTGAATTGACATTAAAATAATGATAAAATCTATCTATTATATAAATTGAGGGAGGCATATTCTTGGCAGATAATAAAGAAAAAGACCTCGAGGGAATTTTTCCTGAGCAGGACGACGAAGCCTTGAAGAAGGAGCTGGAGGAGTTAAAAGAGACTTTTCAGCAGGAGCTTGACAAGGCGACCGCCGAGGCTGAAGCTTCGGAGGAGGAAAACGAAAACGAGTCGGAGCCCGACGAAGAGGAAGAGATTACCGAGGATATGCTCTGTGAGTGCTGCGGCGAAAACAAAAGGGGAACGGCGAAGGATCCTGAGTCTCGTTTTTGCGCAGAGTGCGAAAAGGCGTTAAGGCACTATCCGTTTGATTTTCTTAACATTATAATAATGCTCATAGTTATCGGCTTTAGTTTTTACGCTTGCTATGTGTTTGCAGGAAATGCGAATGTTTATGTTGATGCGTTGAACGCTCAAAAGGCTGCAAAGGAAAATATGCTTTTCACCGCACATTCCGATTATTCAGAGCTTTTCGACACTATGGAGGACAAAAACATCAGAGGCGAGATGGTCTACAAGAGGGCAATTCTCAATCTTTCAAAGATCGGCGGCTATCAGGATATGGAGCAATACACCTCAAGCTTTAAGTCTTGGGAGTTGAAGCTTCCTCACCTCAAATCCGTCGCAAAGACTTTTGAGGAGAAAAATGCTTTCGAGAGAACAAGGGACGCCTGCTATGAGATAATTTATTCAAATATTCCGCAAGAGGCGGTTGACCCGTCCGAGGTTCCGTATGAAACTATAATTGAACAGCTGAAGGCTCTTGAAAACAAGCCCCTTGAGCCCGTAACTTACAGCGCCGAGGATATACAGGACGGACTTGTTACCACAACGGCGGCGTATTCCATTGAAGCGAACGCTTACAGTCAGGCGATGATTTCATATTTCAAGTTCTATACTGCGGCAATAAGCAGTCAGCCTGCCGAAACACAAATCGGCTTTCTTGAGGAAATAAAGAACGGTTATCCCGAAATGACTTGGCTTTACGGTCCTATGCTCGGAGATCTCTATGTCAAAGCACAAAAGGATGTTACGGACTATTGCACATTCCTTAAAGAGGTCAATGCCGAGGATGCTTATGCTGATGTTGCAATGGCTACCTCGTTGCGTATTCAGGGGAAATACGAGGATAGCATAGCGATTTGTAAAAACAAGGTGCTTGAAAAGGACGACTATTCATTTGAATATTACAGACAAACCGCACTTTCCTGCCTTGCACTCGGAGAGTATGACAACGCTTGCACAGCTGCCAAGTCGGCATATGAACAGTACAATTATTCTATTCAGGTGCTTGATACCCTTGCCCTTTGCTATGCGGCAACGGGTAATGATGAGGGCTATGCCGAGGTTGAGAAGATTTTTGCTCAAAACAGTATGGCAGTCAGCGACGAAGTCAAGGATTACAAGGACGGAAAAATCACCCTTGACAGCATTCTCAAGGAAGGAGATTTTGACGTAGAATGACAACGGTATATATAATAGTAAAATATCTTACATTTGTCGGCGCATATATGAAGGGCTTTTTCGAGCAGCTTTCCTGCCGTGTGTATGAGGTGCTTATTGAGGACGGACGCTATCTTACCGCAACCGAGCTTTGCGGTCATGTCGAGCACGAAATAATTAAAAAAAGAAGTGTCAGCTTCGGCGTTTGCTTCTTCCCGTTTCTCTTTAACCTTATATTAGGCTTGGTTTTTGTATCGGTAGGCTCAATGAACGTGTATTTTCTCGGCGAGTTTTTTACCTATAATAAAGGAATAGTGCATATACTGAATTTTGTGTTCCTTTGGCTCGGAATTTCAATGCTCACAAACCTCTTTCCGCAGATTGAGGACGCATTGACCTTGCGTGAGCTGATTTACGGTAAAAACACCAACATTGTTTTGAAAATACTTGCAGCACCGATTTTTGCGGTACTCTATTGCGGAGCGTTCCTTGAAAGGTGGGGGATAACCCTCCTTACCTCGATAGCGTTTTCTCTTGCCGTACCGTCGATTTACGCAACGTTTTTGCCGTCTTTGATAGGCGCAATGCAGTAAATTTAAATTAAAATTAAAATCCGAAGCGGTAGCATTGAGGCTTGCCGTTTCGGATTTTTCTGTTTGCATTATATAGAGTAAAGTGATAGAATCAAGTTGGTGATAATAATGAAAAGGTTAACGGCGATAATTATAACATTTGCTTTGTGTGTTACTATTGCGTCTTACACAAATAAAAAAGCTGACGAACTGATAACGAACAACACAAGCACCGTTGCAGAATCAACCGAAACTCAATCGCAGACCGAAGCGGAAAGCGCAACTCAGGAGCCGACAACAGAAGCACCGCAAACGCAGGCACCTACTAAGGCTGCATCTCAGACTCAAAAGCCGACTCAAAAACCGACGCAAGCACCAACTCAAGCTCCCAAGCCGCAGGCAGCAACCTCGCCGAAAGCAATTACAGGCTTTGAAAGCGAAATGCTTGAGCTGTGCAATCAGCAGCGTCGTGCCAACGGAAAGCCTGAACTTACGCTCAACAAAATTCTTTGTGCCAATGCCGCTGTCAGAGCAGAAGAAATTTCAAGAGATGATTGGTTTTCACACCAAAGACCCGACGGCACTATGTGCTTTACCGCAGTTACCGTGGATTATATGACCTGCGGAGAGAATATTGCTTACGGCACAAGGACCGCATCCGCTACCGTTGCGGCGTGGATGGACTCTCCGGGACACAGAGCCAATATCTTGTCCGATGAATTCACACAAGCGGGCTTCGGCTGCTATGAGCTTGACGGAGTTCGGTATTGGACGCAGTTTTTTATAGGATAAGCTAACTGCAAAAAACGTGGCTTCCGATCGTTACGATAACAGGTCTTGTTCGTATCCATTTGTTAGAGGTTTTTGCAGGATTATAATAGTATATGGCACCGCCCGTTGGATCCCATCCGTTAATGGCATCTCGGGCGGCTTTTTTTGCCGTGTCGGTCGGCTCCACCTTCCAGTTGCTGTCGGTAACACACGAAAAAGCACCGGCTTGGTAAACAACACCCGAAATGCTGTCGGGAAACGATGAGTGTTCGACTCTGTTTAATACGACTGCGCCGACGGCAACCTGACCCGTGTAGCTTTCTCCTCTCGCTTCTGCGGCTATTACCTTTGCTAAAAGATATACGTCGTTGCTTGTGAATTTGCCCGAAGAGGACGAGCTGCTCGAAATGCCCATAGCATTGAGCGTGTCTTTGCCGGCTATCCCGTCTGCGGTCAATCCGTTCTTTCGCTGAAAGCTTTTTACGGCGTTTTGCGTTTGAGTTCCGTATATTCCGTCAACGCCTCCGGAGTAGTATCCCCAATTTTTGAGCTTTTGCTGAATTTTGCGAACCTCCTCGCCCCTTGAGCCGAGACGGGAAAGTACCTGCGAAGCTTTGACCTCGTTTATACGGCGATTTTGATATAATGTAATTGAGCCGAATAAGAGAATTGCCGTAAGCAAAATACAAAGCAGCTTGAATTGCTTATTAAAGTTGAAAAAGTTTTTCATAAGATTACTCCTGTGATTTATTTACTTATATTGTTAAACGGATAATGAAAAATATACTTGCCGATGTATCAAAACAGGAGAAATTGTGGATTAAAAACAGCTTGACCACAAGATGTGTGGGCGCAATAAAAAAGTTGAAAAAAATTGCAAAAAAATTGAAAATAAGTGTTGACAATGGGCTTGCTCTGTGATATTATATCAAAGCTGTCCGCAAGACAGCGGGACACAAACGAAAACGTCAAAAAGAAATTTCAAAAAGTTGAAAAATTCCTCTTGACAATGAGTTTTGAAAGTGCTATAATGTGCTTCCACCCGTGAGAAAAGCGGTGGCACCGGACCTTGAAAATTAAACAACGACTTAAGAAAAAGGAAACCCTGAAATTC
>OLHG01001603.1_pt1 | contig 13512 bp, 9 predicted proteins | sample 1605971 | NCBI WGS metagenome assembly OLHG01 (sample SAMN03283289) | human gut metagenome | biome: human-associated habitat; material: feces | host: Homo sapiens | place: Peru | collected 2012 | reverse complement strand
GTTCAGGATCCGGCTGTCCAGCTTCCGGGGATAGGTCTGGCCGCAGACGGCGAAGCACTTGTCGAAGCCGAAGTCGGCGGAAATCATCCTGTTCATCTCGTCGATCTTTGCGGTGTCCCCGTCGAAGAGGTCCAGGAAGCTTGCCTCGGTGCCGGTGGTGCCCCGGCAGCCCAGGAAACGCATATTGTCGATGACGAAGTCCAGCTCCTCCAGGTCAGAGGCCAGGTCCTGCATCCACAGCGTTGCCCGCTTGCCAACGGTGACCAGCTGGGCGGGCTGGTAGTGGGTGTAGCCCAGGGTAGGCATGGCCTTGTAGGTTTCGGCAAAGTCCCGCAGGTTGGCCAGGACCTTTTTCAGCTCCTCTTTCAGGTAGCGCAGGCCGTCCCGGTAGATAACGATATCGGCATTGTCCGTGACATAGCAGGAGGTCGCGCCCAGGTGGATGATGCCGGCGGCAGAGGGAGCCACCTGACCGTAGGCATACACATGGGCCATGACGTCATGGCGCACCAGCTTTTCCCGCTCGGCGGCCACGGCATAGTCAATGTCGGTGATATGCGCTTCCAGCTCCTTCACCTGCTCCTCGGTGATGCCGAGACCCAGCTTGTGCTCGGCCCTGGCAAGGCTCACCCAGAGCTTGCGCCAGGTCTGATAGCGCACATCCTGGGAGAACAGGTGCAGCATATATTCGGAGGCATAACGGGAAGACAGAGGGGATTCGTAGCGGTCTGTCATATTGGCCTCCTTTTAGCGGTAGATGATGCTGTCACGCTCGGGGCCTACGGAGACGTAGCCGATGTGGCAGCCGATGTTCTTCTCCACGTACTCCACGTACTTCTTGGCATTCTCAGGCAGCTCGTCCCAGGTGCGGCAGCCGGAGATATCGCACTTCCAGCCGGGCAGGTACTCCATGACGGGCTTGGCGTCCGCCAGCACTGCGGGGAAGGGGAACTCCTCGATCTGCTTGCCGTCCAGCTCGTAGTGGGCGCAGACAGGGACCCGGTCCATATAGCTCAGCACGTCCAGCTTGGTCAGGGCAATGGAGGTAGCGCCCTGGCAGCGGATGCCGTAGCGGGTGGCCACGATGTCGATGGGGCCTACCCGGCGGGGACGGCCGGTCTTGGCGCCGAACTCAAAGCCCGCATTGCGCAGCTCGTCCGCCTCCTTGCCGAAGAACTCGCAGGTGAAGGGGCCTTCGCCAACGCAGCTGGAATAGGCCTTCACAACGCCTACGATGTTTTCAATCTTCACATTGGGCGCGCCGGAGCCCACAGGGGCGTAGGCGGCGATGGGGTTAGAGGAGGTGGTGTAGGGGTGGATGCCGTAGTCCAGGTCCCGCAGGGAGCCCAGCTGGGCCTCAAACAGGATCTTCTTGCCTGCGGCCTGGGCGTCCCGGAGGTAGACCCCGGTGTCCTGGATGTAGGGCTTGATCTTCTCGCAGTAATCAGTGAGCCAGGCCTCCAGCTCCTCCATGGTCACGGGCTCGGCACCGTAGACACCGGTGAGGGTCAGGTTCTTCCATTCCAGCAGGTCCTTCAGACGCTCCTTCAGGTGCTTGGGATACAGCAGCTCTCCGGCCAGAACGGTCTTCTTGGCATATTTGTCGGCATAGAAGGGGGCAATGCCCTGCTTGGTGGAGCCGAACTTCTTGTCGGCCAGCCGGGCCTCCTCCAGGCCGTCCATCAGCCGGTGCCAGGGCATCAGAAGGCTGGCGCGGTCAGAGATCTTCAGGTTTTCCGGAGTCAGGGAAACGCCCTGGGCGCGGATTTCTTCCATTTCCTTCCACAGGTTCTCCGGGTCCAGCGCGACGCCGTTGCCCAGGATGTTTACAACGCCCTTGCGGAAAATGCCGGAGGGCAGCAGATGCAGGGCAAATTTGCCGTATTCATTGATGACGGTGTGGCCCGCGTTGCCGCCGCCCTGGTAGCGGACTACGATGTCGTAGTCCTGGGTCAGCAGGTCAACCATGCGGCCCTTGCCTTCGTCGCCCCAGTTAATGCCAACGATTGCGCAGTTTCCCATATGATTATCCTCCGATTTATAGTTCTTATTCTTAGTTGAAAACACAGGAAAGCTCCGCGGGGGGAGACTACCCCCCTACGGAGTTTTTGCGTGTCCTATCTTACTTCAGGTGCTCTTCCAGACGGCGCATGATCTCGGCGTAGGCCTCCTCCACGCCGCCCAGGTCCCGGCGGAAGCGGTCCTTGTCCAGCTTCTCATGGGTCTTGGAGTCCCACAGCCGGGAGGTGTCGGGGCTGATCTCGTCAGCCAGGACGATGGTGCCGTCGCTCAGGCGGCCGAACTCCAGCTTGAAGTCCACCAGGGTCACGCCGCAGGTGGCCCAGAAGGCCTTCAGGGCATCGTTGATCCGGAAGGAGTAGTCCTCAATGGTCTTGATCTCCTCAGGGGTAGCCAGCTTCAGAGCCAGGGCATGGTAGGTGTTCAGCAGGGGATCACCCAGAGCGTCATTCTTATAGGAGAACTCGATGGTGGGGTGCTCGAAGACGATGCCCTCTTCTACGCCGTAGTGCTTGGCAAAGGAGCCGGCGGAAATATTGCGGACGATGACTTCCAGAGGCACGATGGAAACCTTTTTTACCAGGGTCTGGCGGGAATCCAGCTCCTTGACGAAATGGGTGGGGATGCCCTGCTTTTCGAGCATGGCCATGAGCCGGTTGCTCATCTCATTGTTGATCACGCCCTTGCCGGCGATGGTGCCCTTCTTCAGGCCATTGAAGGCGGTGGCGTCGTCCTTGTACTCCACGATCAACAGTTCGGGGTCGTCGGTCTTGAATACTTTCTTGGCTTTTCCTTCGTACAGCTGTTCCAGTTTCTCCATAGGTAAATATTCTCCTTTTCCGGTCAAAAAAATCAGATATTGACAAAAAGAAAAAGAGACAAAGCCGCCCGGGGCTCTCACCCGTAGACACCTCCGTCTCTACCTCCAAATTCTACAATAATCCGCATCTTTTGTCAACGGGCACAAGGACAAAAGTTTGCGGGAGAATGGTGGGATTCTTGCCGCACATTGCCTCAAAATGTAAACAATCTATGTTTCCCTTGCATTCCCGGCATAAACGTGGTAAACTGAGCAGGATTATGGACTCCCGGGGGAGAACTCCGGGAAGAAAGAGGAATTTGTTTATGAAAACTTGTAAGTATTGCGGCGGAGAAATGGAAGACGGGCAGACCGTCTGTCCCGCCTGCGGAAAAGAAGATACGCTCCAGCCCGCTGCCCTGGAACCCGACGCCCAGGAGACTCCCGCGGAAGAAGCTGCCACGGAGCTTCCCCAGGAGGCTCCTGCCGCCGAGGAAGCTGCCCCTGTTGAGGAGGCTGCCTCCGAGCAGCCCAGGGAGCCTGAGCGGAAGAAGGGCATGAGCGGCACCTCTGCCGTGGCCCTGGCTGCAGCGGCCGTGATCCTGGTGGCAGCCATTGTGGCGGTGCTGGTGATGAACGGCAAGAAGAAGGACCAGGAGCTGAACCCCAGCGCCGAAGCCTCTGAAAGCACTGTGGAGACCGCTGTGGAGACCACCGAGGCCACCATCCCCGCTGACGGCGATCCCAACGATGTGACCTGCAAGGGCAGCTATACCGGCACCGAGGAAGAGGTAAAGGCCGCTGCCGATACGGTGGTTGCCACCGCCGGAGACCGGGTGCTGACCAACGGACAGCTGCAGGTCCACTACTGGCTGGCGGCTCAGAATTTCTACAGCCAGTATGGCTCTTATGCCGCCTACTTCGGCCTGGACGCTTCCCAGCCCCTGGACACCCAGACCTGCGGCATGGTGGAGAACCGGACCTGGCAGCAGTATTTCCTGGAGCAGGCCCTGTCCTCCTGGAAGGTGTATGAGGCCATATACCGCTCCGCCCAGGAGAACGGCTTCCAGATTTCCGAGGAGCTTCAGAATGAGCTGGACACCATAGAGACCGGCCTGGAGGAGACCGCCCAGAAAAACGGCTACGGCACCGCGGAAGATATGATCCACAAAAACTTCGGCCCCGGGGCTTCCGTGGCGGACTATAAGGCCTTCTGGGACCTGTACTACCGCTCCAGCGGCTACTACACGGAGGTCAATGCCAGCTTTGCTCCCACGGAGCAGGAACTGGAGGAGTACTTCAATGCCCACGAGGCCGACTATGCCGAGAAGGGCCTGACCAAGGACACCCACACCGTGGATGTGCGCCATATCCTCATCACGCCTGAGAGCACCCCTGTAGACGGCTCCACCACCGGCGAGACCACCATCTCCGACGAGGCCTGGGCGGATGCCGAGGCCAAGGCCAAGGAAATTCTCAGCCAGTACCTGGCCGGGGATAAGACCGAGGACAGCTTCGCCACCCTGGCCAACGAAAACTCCCAGGACCCCGGCTCCAATACCAACGGCGGACTGTACACCGGCGTTTCCCAGGGCCAGATGGTGGAGGCCTTTGACGCCTGGTGCTTTGACGATGGCCGTCAGGTGGGGGATACCGACATTGTGAAGACCAGCTACGGCTATCATGTGATGCTCTACTGCGGCAGCGCTACCGTCTGGCAGGAGCAGGTGAAGAGCGACATCCTCACCGAGAAGACCAACAATTTTGTGGAAGAGGCTCTGGCGGCCAACCCCACCACCATTGACTACAGCGCCATCAAGCTGGGCTCCACCCAGGCAGAATAAATATATTCCGACCAAAGCCTTCCCCACCGGGGAAGGCATCAGGGTGAAGCCCTGACGGATGAGGACCCGCTCCACAGAGAGCGGGTTTTTCTTATGGACTTTTTCCGCCCAATGTGCTAGAATCCGGTAAGATTCTAAAAAAACGCGGAGGTCCGGCATGGGTAAGATCACGGCCTCCCGGCAGATCACAGAGGGGGTCATCTGGAAACAGATCCTGATTTTCTTCTTTCCGATCCTGCTGGGTACTTTTTTTCAGCAGATGTACAACACAGTGGACACCATCATTGTGGGCCGTTTTGTCAGCACCAGGGCCCTGGCGGCGGTAGGCACCACAGGACCCCTGGTCAATATGATCAGCGGCTTCTTTACCGGCCTCAGCTCCGGTGCCACTGTGATCCTGGCCCAGTTCTATGGGGCCAATGACCCCAAGGGAGTGGACCGGACCCTTCACACGGGCTTCTCCCTGTCGCTGATCCTGGGCCTGTTGGTAATGGCAGTGGGCTGCGGCCTGGGCCCCACAATCCTGACCTGGATGCAGACACCGGAGGAATGCCTGGAGATGGCCGGGACCTACCTGCGGATCTACTTTGCCGGATCCCTGGCCTCTATGGTTTACAATATGGAGGCGGGGATCCTGCGGGCCATGGGGGACTCCAGGACACCGGTGTATTCTCTGGCGGCGGCCTGCATTGCGAATATCATCATGGACATTGTGCTGGTGGTCTATGGCCGCATGGGAGTGGCCGGGGCGGCCCTCGCTACCGTCCTCAGCCAGGTCATCAGCGCCGGGATGCTGCTTGTTGTGCTGCTGCGGCAGAGGGACTTCCCTCTGCGCTTCGGAGAGCTGTGCCTGGAGGGGAAGCTCTTAAAGCGCATCCTGCTCATCGGCATCCCTGCCGGGCTCCAGTTCGTCACCTTTGACCTGTCCAATACCCTGATTCAGTCCGGCATCAATTCCTTCGGCTCCGTGGTCATGGCGGCCTGGACGGCCTACGGCAAGACCGATGCCTTCGTGTGGATGATTTCCGGTGCCTTCGGCGTAGCCATTACCACCTTCGTGGGACAGAACTTTGGTGCCCAACGCTATGACCGGGTCCGGCAGAGCGTCCGGGTGTGCCTGGTCATGAGCGTGGGCACCGTGGGGGTCATTACCCTTCTGATGCTGCTGTTCCGCCGGACCATTCTTGGCATCTACTCCGCGGACACCGGGGTCATTGAAAGCGGGGCCTATATCATGTCCATCATTGTCCCCTTTGAGGCGGTATTCATGCCGGTGGAGATCTTTGCCGGAACCTTCCGAGGGGTGGGAGACTCCGTGAAGCCCACCGTCATCACCTGCCTGTGCGTCTGTGTGGTTCGGGTGGTCTGGCTCATGACGGCGGTGAAGCTGCACCACACCCTGTTTATGCTCTGCGTCTGCTATCCCATGACCTGGGTATTGACGGCGGCGGTGTTTGCCGCGGTGTACCTGAAAGGGGACTGGCTGCGCAAGCGGATCCCGGAGGAAGGGCTATGAGGCGGCTGGTCATACTGTGCCTGGCCCTTCTTCTCGTGGGCTGCGCCGGGCCGAAGGAAGAACCGGCTGCCTCTGAGACGGCCCCGGAGACCAGGGTGGAGACCGTCCTGCCGGAGACCGTCCTGCCGGAGACGGAAGCCACCGAACCGGCAGACCCGGTCCGGGAAATCCTGGAAGCCATGACCCTGGAGGAGAAGGTGGGCCAGCTCTTCCTGGCCCGGTGCCGGAAGGAAACGGCTTTGGACGATATCCGAAATAATCAGCTTGGGGGCCTGGTCCTCTTTGGCCGGGACTTTGATGACGAGACCCTGGGCTCCATGCAGAAAAAGCTGAAAGCCTACCGGGCAGCCGGAAATATTCCCCTCCTGCTGGCAGTGGACGAGGAGGGAGGCACCGTGGTCCGGATCAGCAGCCACCCGGTCTTCCGGGGGGAGCCCTTCCCGTCCCCCCGGCAGGCCTTCCAGTCCGGAGGGTTGGAGCTGGCCCTGAGCCTGGAGTCGGAAAAGGCATATCTTCTGCATGCCCTGGGCCTGAACGTCAACCTGGCTCCGGTGTGCGATATTGCCACGGACCCCGGGTCCTTCCTCTACAGCCGCTCCTTGGGGGCTGACCCCATTACCACCGGACAGTATGTGTCCGGCACCCTGGAGCGGATGGCGGAGTACGGGGTGGGCGGCGTTATGAAGCACTTCCCGGGCTACGGCGAGAACGGAGATACCCATGTGGCCAGCATCCTGGACAGCCGGAGTCTGGAGGAGCTGGAGGGAAAGGACCTGATCCCCTTCCGGGCGGGCATTCAGACCGGCCTGGGGGCCATCCTGGTCAGCCACAATCGGATAGCTGCTCTGGATGCCGATGCCCCGGCCTCCCTGTCTCCTGCCGTTATAGGCTACCTGCGAGACACCCTGGCCTATGACCGGGTGGTCATCACCGATGACCTGTCTATGGGCGCTCTGGAGGACTACACCCCGGAGGAGGCCGCCGTCCTGGCGGTGAAGGCCGGAGCGGATCTTCTGTGCAGCACAGACTTTGAAAGCCAGCTTTCCGCCGTCCTGGAAGCGGCCCGGAGTGGGGAAATCTCCCAGGACCGGGTGGATGAAGCGGTGTACCGGGTGCTGAGCTGGAAAGCCCAGCTGGGGCTGATATAGAGCAGCTCCTGCCCTCTCCTGCTTGGAGAGGGTGGCCCGCAGGCCGGGTGTGGAGGGGATCCGCCAGAAAAAAGAAACGAGCCCTGTTGAATGGTAGCGCTGAAACACACGTTTTACCATCCAACAGGGCTTTTTTGTACGTTCAGGGGTCCCCTCCACACCCGCCGCCTGAGGGCGGCACCCTCTCCAAGCAGGAGAGGGCAGAGAAGGGTTACCCTACAAACCTGTATTCAATTTCGTCCGCGTAGCGGTAGTAGCAGCTTGCGCCGCTGTCCAGGCCGGAGAGAATTTCCACGCTCTCTCCATCTGACCGGCCCAGCTCTACCTGGGTCAGGCCGGAGAGGGTGTCGGTCTTTTCGTCGTAGGCGGTGTAGACCCAGCTTTTGCCATCCTGGGACTGAATGGCCGCGGCGGGGAGGGTGGGGACGCTTTCCGAGGTGGCGGTGGTAATGCTTACCGAGGCGCTCATGCCGGTGAGCATTTTTTCCGCCCGGTCCAGGGTCACGGTGACGGTATACTTGGTGTTGCCGCCGGAGTTCACGCCGTAGGTGTTGATCTTTGTGATGATGCCCCGGAAGCTTTGGCCCGGCAGGGCATCCAGGGTGACATCCGCGGCCATGCCGACCTCCAGGGACAGAATGTCCAGCTCGTCTACGGTGATGTCCACGGTCATTTCCTTGGTCTGCGTGACGGTAGCGGCCAGGGTGCAGCTGGTGTCGTAGGTCTCATAAGCGGGGGTGCTGGCGGGATAGCTGCCAGAGGAATAGCCGCCGGCCATGCCGCCAAGGCTGGACAGATCAAAGTCGGGCATCATGCTGCTGATGTCCAGGGCCCGCTGGTGGACGATGAGTCCCGTGCCGATGAGGATGGCATCCCCCTTGGCCACGGCCCCGAAGCTGGAGGGGGACCAGGACATACCGTTGCTCATGAGCACCGTCTGGCCTCCGTCTGTCAGGGCGGTGGGGGTCTGGCTCACATCGGAGCCAACCATGGAGGAAAGGTCCATGGTCTGCGCCACATCCTGGCTGGCTTCAATGGTCTGCTGGGGGATGTAATAGATGGTGTCGCCGGAGTTTTCTACCACCAGGCCCAGAATGTAGGTAGCGGTCTGCTGATCGCCGCCCTCCGAAGGCCCGGTAGGGTCTGTGGGTTTGGAAGGGTCCGTGGGTTCAGAGGGGTCAGATGGATCGGAAGGATCGGAGGGATCAGAGCCGCCCGTATCGCCGCTGTCCGGCTTGTCCGGCGGTTCCACCACCTCATCCATCAGGATCTTATTGAGGGAGATATATCCCGGACTGGCCTGGCTCCGGGGCCGGGTTTCCGGGGCGGCAGGGGAGACGTAGTCCACTGTGGTATCCAGCCCGGAGACCACGCCGTCGGTGTCTGCCCGGAGAATGCCGTCCTTGGACAGGCGCTGGAGCTTATCCATGTGCTCCTCCAGCTCCTGGCGGCGGTTCAGAAGCCTGTTGTATTCCACGGTATGGCCGGTGTCCTTCAGGGTCACCAGGGTGGTGCCGTTGGTGACCTTCTGGTTTTCCCGGACGCTGATGTAGGAGACGGTGCCGTAGGCCCCGGTGACCCGGAGCATACTGTGGATGTAGAGCTTGCCGGTGCCCAGGACCTTGCCCCCCTCCTCCACCACGGATACCCTATCCTCATAGGGGGCTTTTTCATCGGAGCAGGTGACGGCGGCCAGTCCGTCGGAGATGGTCTCCACCTGGCCCTCCAGCTCCTTGCCGTCGGACAGGCGGAGGGTGACCTTCTGCCCCAGGGTCAGGCCCTGGGCGGGAATGTCCACCGCCATGGTGCCGTCCAGGGACAGGAGCACCAGAGCGCCGGAGTCATACACGGTGTCGGCGACGGCCCTGTCCTTCTGGGCGTAGATCTTCTTCACCCGGCCGGAGGCGGTGGCCTTCACGCTGGTGGAGGGGGAATCGTTGGTGACCTTGGCAATGGCGGCATCCAGGTCCTCCATCAGCTCCTGGAGTTCCGCAATGGCGGCGTTCACCGCCACCTTGTCCACCTTCACGATGGGGTCACCGGCACGGACGGAGTCCCCGTTTTCTGCGTACCGGGCCTCCAGCTCCAGGGCCTGGGGGATCTCCAGGTCCTCTCCCTCAGGGGGAGTCAGGGTCCCGGCCCCCAGAAGGGCGGTGGAGATGGCCTTGTTTTCCGGCTGGGCCGTCAGGACCCGGCTCTGTACGCTGGTGCCGGATACCACGCCGGAGGGCAGGCTGGAGATCAGCAGTGCTGCCGCTGCCACCAGGCACAGTGCCGTTACCCAGAGGGCACCGTGGCCGCCCCGGTCCGGGATGCTGTCATCCGTGTCGAGAGGCGGCATAGAATTGTCCGCCGGCTCCTTTTTGCGCCCGAAGAGGCGCTTTTTTTGTTTCTGGTCATTCATATGGGTTCCCTCCTTAGCCGCCATAGTGCAGGGCCTCGATGGGAGGCAGCTTTGCGGCCTTGTTGGCGGGGTACAGGCCGAAGATCACGCCGATGGCGAAGCAGAAGGCCACGGCAATGACCACCACGTTCCACTCCAGGCCGAAGGACAGGCCCATGCTGGCCACCATCACAGAGATGACCCGCAGCACCGCCCAGCTTAAAAATACGCCGATGGCGCAGCCAATCATGCACAGCACCACGCTTTCCAGGAGGAACTGCTGCAAAATGACGCCCCGTCCGGCACCGATGGCCTTCCGGATGCCGATTTCTCTGGTCCGCTCGGTGACCGTCACCAGCATGATGTTCATAATGCCGATGCCGCCGACGATCAGGGAGATGGCGGCAATGCCCCCCAACAGCACCGTCAGGATGCCGGTGACACTACTCATAGCGTCTTCCAGCATACTCTGGGAGAGGATGGAGAAGGCATCCTCATCCTCGTTGAACCGCTTCATGAGGATGGCCTTCATGGCGCTTTCCGTCTCCGTCAGGTTGCCCCCCTCCGGGGCGCTGACGGTAAAGGTGGTGATGGCAGACCCTACGGTGGTGCTCAGCCGCTGGAGGCTGGTAAAGGGCAGATAGGCCATCATGGTGTTTTTGGTCAGGATACCCGTCAGGGACTCGTCATCGTTTTGGAGGATGCCCACAATGGTGTACTTCACGCCGTTCAGGGAGAGGGCCTGGCCCAGGCAGTCGGCGTAGCCAACCAGGTCCTCGGCGGTTTTCTCCGGGATGACGCAGACATTGGTGTGGTTCTCCACGTCCGCCTCGTTGAGAAACCGGCCCAGCAGCAGCTCCAGGCCGTTGATGGCGGCGTAGGAGGGAGTGGCCCCGTAGAGGGTCACGGTCTTGGAGGTGGAGCCGTATTTGCCGGTGGCGGTAGCCGTCACGCTGGGGGCCGTCAGGCCGATGCCCGGCTCCTCCATCCACTGGTTCAGGGTGTCCAGCTTCACAGGGGACCCCTTGTCGTCGGAGACGGTGACGGTCAGCAGGTTGTTGCCCAGGCTTGCGATGGTGTCGGTCACCGTGCCGGTGGCACCGGAGACCAGGCTGACCAGAATCACCAGGGCCATAACGCCGATGATGATGCCCAGCATGGTGAGAAAGGCCCGGAACTTGTTGCCGGAAATGGATTTCATTGCCATTTTGAATGCCTGGATCATGGGTCCACCTCCGTTAACTGTCCGTCCTTGATCCGCACAATGCGGCTGGCCTGCTTGGCCACATCGTCATCGTGGGTAATGAGGACGATGGTGTTGCCTCCGTCGTGGAGCTCGTGAAAGATGTCCATGATCTCCACCGTGGTTTTCGAGTCCAGGTTGCCTGTGGGCTCATCCGCCAGGATCAGGCTGGGGCGGGTGGCAATGGCCCGGGCAATGGCCACTCGCTGCTGCTGGCCGCCGGAGAGCTCCGTGGGCAGATGCTTGGCCCGCTTCTGTAGATCCACCCGGGCCAGAGCCGCCGCTACCCGCTCCTTCCGCTGGGCCTTGGGCACCTTCTGGTAGATCAGGGGCAGCTCCACGTTCTCCTCTGCCGTCAGCTTGGAGATCAGGTTGAAGCTCTGGAAGACGAAGCCGATTTTTCGGTTCCGGATCTTTGCCAGCTCGTTTTCCGTGTAGTCCTCGATGGGGATCCCATCGAGAAGATAGGTGCCGGAGTCCGCCGTGTCCAGGCAGCCGATGATGTTCATCAGTGTGGATTTGCCGGAGCCCGAGGGGCCGATGATGCTGACAAATTCGCCGTCATCGATGTGCAGGTTGGCTTTGTTCAGGGCGTAGACCCGTTCGCTGCCCACCTGATAGATGCGGGAGATATCTTTGAGATCGATCATGGTCTGCCTCCTTAGCCGCCCATGCTGGGAGGGCCGCCCATGCCGCTCCGGTCACCGCCGCGATTGCCGCCGGGGCCGCCGCCCATGGCACCCATGTCACCCATGCCGCCGCCCATGGAGAAGTCGCCGGAGAAATCGCCGGAGGTGGTGATGGTCATGCCGCCGAAGGTGAAGGTTTTCTCCTTGGGGGTGTAGTAGACCCTGTCCCCCTCCTGGAGGCCGGAGGTGATCTCGGTCTGGGTGCCGTTGCTCAGGCCCACGGTGACCTCCGTCATGCCCCCCAGGGTGTCGGTCTCCTCGTCATAGGCGGTGTAGACGTAGGATGTGGCGCTGGTTTTGCGCACCGCGTCGGCGGGGACCAGCAGGGCATTCTCCACGCCCTCAATGGTCACGTCCACATCGGCGGACATACCGGAGAGCATACCGGTTTCCTTGGGCAGAGTCACCTTGGCGGTGTAGGAGCCGTTGGTGCCGGAGGTATCCAGCTCCGCCACGGTGCCCAGGTAGGTCTCGTCACCCAGGGAGCTGACGGTGACCTTCACCTCCTGGCCCAGGGCCAGAGAGAGAATGTCCGTCTCGTCTACGGTAACGGTGATGGACACGGTCTCGTCCGGGTCCAGGGTGAAGAGGACGGTGTCCGCCAGAGCGTCAGACCCTACGGTCAGGTCGTCCAGCTTCACCGCGGTCTGGATGGAGCCCTTTTTCTCCGCCACCAGGCCCCCGTCCTTATAGAGCTTGACCAGGGCCTGATACCGCTCCTCCAGCTCCGCCCGGTCGGACAGAAGCTGGTTGTACTTGGCGGAATCGGAGGTATCCTTCAGGGTGAAGAGCACGGTGGTGGAATAGACCTTGCTGTTGAGCTTGGCGTTGACCTGGCTGACGGTACCGGCGTAGCCCGTGACCTTCAGGGGGCTGTGTATGTAGAGCTTGCCGGTGTCCTTGCCCAGGGTGACTTCATCCTCTGCCAGAGGGCCGTCGTCGGTGATGAGCACCGTGGCGGTATCCGCCGTGACCTGGTCCACTGTCCCCTCCCAGGTTTTTCCCTGGGAGTCGGTGACGGTGACGGTGTCCCCCGCGGCATAGTCCCCCCTGGGGATGTCCACGGCCAGATAGCCGTCCATGGAGAGGACCGCCAGGGCCCCGTGGTCATACATCACGTCCGCCACCCTGTCCCCCTTTTCGGCATAGACGGTTTTCACCCGGCCGGTGACCCCCGCCTTTACGGAGGAGCTGACGGTGCTGGACTCCGCCTTGCGGATGCTCTTGTCCAGGGAGTCCAGGCTGTCCTGGACGGAGGAGAGGGAGCTGAGGACTGTGCTGGGGTTCACGCCGGCCAGCAGCGTGCCCGCCTCCACCGTGTCCCCCTGCTCTACGTAGAGCTTCTCCACCTTGACGGTGGCGGGAACGGACAGGTCCTCCACATCCTCGCTGGTCAGGGTGCCGGAGCCGGATACCGCCGCCTGAATGGAGCCTGTGGTCACCTGGGCCGACTTTACCGTGGAGCTGTTCTGGGCGGTGACCTGCCTGCGCACATTTTTGCGCACCTGCAGCACTGCCGCCAGCAGCACCACCAGCACCAGGGCAATCACCGCAATGACCCGTTGAACGGCTTTTTTCCGCTGCCGGGCTTTTCCTAAATTTGCCATTTGGGCTTTCCTCCTGAATTTTACAAATAAGCAACAATATAATATAGAGGCAACCTGAAAACAGTCTGAATAATTTGTGAATATGTTGTGAATTGGAAAGGAAAACCAGAGGAGAACAGCCCCTGCCTTCTCCTGCTTGGAGAAGGTGGCCCCGCAGGGCCGGATGTGGAGGGGACCCCTTACGTATTAGGTCGGGCTAAGTTGGATAGTTCAGGCTAAAAATTGGCTTTCTCCGTTTTCATATAGGACAAATCTAATTTATAG
>OLHG01001602.1_pt1 | contig 13524 bp, 12 predicted proteins | sample 1605971 | NCBI WGS metagenome assembly OLHG01 (sample SAMN03283289) | human gut metagenome | biome: human-associated habitat; material: feces | host: Homo sapiens | place: Peru | collected 2012 | reverse complement strand
GTGATAGGCACGATGCTATGACGGAAGCTGTTCGTGTAACAGAGGAAGCAGAGCACGCTGGAGAGGTTGATGAGCGAGAAACCACAGCAAACGCGCTATATAACCATCTGTACGAAGCATGCAACATCCTTCGTGGGCCGATCGATCAGGATGACTATAAATCATATGTTATCCCGATTCTTTTCTTTAAGCGCGTTTCCGATGTTTATGATGAGGAGACGCTCGATGCCGAGCAGCAGTATGGCGATGATATCGAGTTTTACCCAGAAGAAGAACTGCACACTTTCATCATTCCGAAGGGATGCCATTGGAATGATGTCAGAAACACTAGTGAAGATGTTGGCAAAGCTATCGTCGATGCAATGATGGGAATTGAACACGCCAACCCGGATACGATGGCTGGACTCTTCTCTTCTTTTGACGACGCAAACTGGACAGATAAAACAAAACTGGACGATGAGCGGCTGAAAGACCTTATTGAGCATATGTCTGCTTTGCCGGTCGGTAACCACAATTATTCGGCGGATGTCATGGGTGATGCCTACGAATACCTGATTAAGAAGTTCGCTGATATGAGCAAAAAGAATGCAGGTGAATTTTATACGCCGCGTTCTGTCGTTAAGCTCATGGTGCAACTACTCAACCCCAAATCAGGCGAGTCTGTTTACGACCCCGCATGCGGAACAGGTGGAATGCTCATCGAGGCGATCCGCAGCATGGATGATGAAAAGGCTTCATATGGTAAGATTTACGGGCAGGAAAAGAACCTGTCCACTTCGGCTATTGCGAGAATGAACCTATTCCTCCACGGAGCCAAGGAGTTCAGAATCGTGCGTGAAGATACGCTTCGCAAGCCGGTATTCATCCACAATGGGCAGCTGCAGCAATTCGACTGTGTTCTTGCCAATCCCCCCTTCGGCCTCGATCATTGGGGAGCCGAAATATTCGAGAACGACCAGTGGGGTAGAAATATCTGGGGTAGCCCTACTGATTCCAATGCGGACTATGCCTGGCTGCAGCACATGTATAAGTCCATGCGCCCTGGCAAGGGGCGGTGCGCAGTTGTCATGCCGCAGGGCGTATTGTTCCACGGAGGCCGCGAAGGAGATATTCGCAAAAAAATGATTGAAACCGACTGCGTCGAGTGCATAATTGCGCTGGTCGGAAACCTGTTCTATGGTGCAGGCGTTTCGGCGTGCATACTGTTTTTGAATAACAACAAGCCGCTTACCCATCGCGGAAAAATCTGCATGATTGACGCGACCGGCATCTACACAGCACAACGGGCAAAGAACGTGATGACTCAAGCCGATACGGATCAGGTATATCACCTTTGGCTGGGATACGAATCCGTAATTGATAAGTGTGCAATTGTTGATCTGGATACTATCCGCTCAAAAGACTATACGCTCTCTGTGAACTCGTATATCGAAAAGACCCCTGCCCCGCCGATTGACCCAAAGAAGATCCGCGCGGAGTTTTTCGCAGCATTGAGAGAGGTATACGATAGCGAAACAGCACTCATGCAGCTACTCAAAGAAGGAGGATACATCGATGGCTGAACGCATGACAATTGATGAACTAAAGTCATACCTCTGGCAATCAGCTGTGTTACTCCGTACAAATATCGACGCGGGCGCATACAAGCAGTACATCTTCCCGCTTATGTTCTTCAAGCGCATATGTGATGTTTACGATGAAGAAACTGAGAAAGCCGTTGCCGAGTACGGGGATGATATCGATCTATACCCCGAAGAGGAACTGCACACGTTCATCGTTCCAAAGGGGCACCATTGGAATGATGTGCGTCAGGTCACAGAGGATGTTGGTCGCGCGATTGTAACAGCATTTAAGGAAATCGAGAAGGCAAACGGCGAAAAAATGACCGGCATTTTCGGTGACGGTGCTTGGACGAACAAAAATCGTCTGCCGGACAGACTGTTAAAGGATCTGCTGGAACATTTTTCGTCCCGATCGCTTTCTCTGGCTAACTGCCCGGAGGATGAACTCGGCAACGGGTATGAATATCTGATCAAGCAGTTCGCCGACGACAGCGGCCATACCGCGCAGGAGTTCTACACAAATAGGACAGTTGTCCATCTGATGACAGAGATACTGCAACCGCAGAGCGGCGAGTCGGTGTACGACCCCACCTGCGGCAGCGCGGGCATGCTCATTTCCTGCATCGCCCATCTGAAAGAAAATGGGCAGGAGTGGCGCAATATCCAAGCATACGGTCAGGAGATTAATCAGCTGACATGCGCGATTGGAAGGATGAACTTGTTTCTCCATGGTGTCGAAGATTTTCACATCGTCAACGATGATACACTGAAAAATCCCGCGTTTATTGAGCATGGTCAATTGCAGCAGTTTGATATTGTTCTTGCTAATCCGCCCTACTCCATCAAGCAATGGGATCGGGGAGCTTTCGAGAATGATAAATACGGTCGGAATTTCTTGGGCACACCTCCACAGGGACGTGCAGATTTTGCATTCTTCCAGCACATTTTAAAAAGTATGAAACCAGATACAGGACGTTGTGCGATCCTGTTCCCTCACGGAATACTAACCCGCGACGAAGAATGCGAAATGCGTAAAAAGCTCGTACAGATGGATGTTGTGGAAGCAGTCATCGGTATTGCGAAAAACCTATTTTACAATTCCCCCATGGAAGCGTGTGTTATAATCTGTCGGATGAATAAACCTATCGATAGACGTGGCAAGGTGCTATTTATCGACGCGAAAAAACTCGTTACCAGAAAAAACTCCGAGAGTTATTTGGAGGATATTCACATTAATGCGATCGTTGACTGCTACAGAAAGTTTGCTCCAATAGGCGGTTTTTCTGCAGTAGCCACCACAGAGGAAATCATAGAAAACAACGGCTCATTGGGTGTCCCTAAATATGTGAGGAACGGTGAAACCGAAAGCCCAGATGCTGCTGCAATCGATGATACACTCGGAGAGTGGATGGCAGGACAGGCCACCATGCACGAAGAATATGATGCTCTTATTGGCATGATCTCTGATGAAAGGAGTGAAATAAATGGCTAAAGTGCTGCTCGGCGATGTGGTTGATCGCGTTAAGGATAAGGTCGATAAGGACGCTACTGACTTAGAGTACTATGTTGGTGGTGAACACATCGATGGCGATGAAATCATGGTTCATCGAAAAGGAATGATACAGGGTAGCACAATTGGCCCTGCATTTCACATGCACTTTCAGCGGGGTGATGTTCTCCTAATGTCGCGAAATCCACATCTGCGCAAGGCCAGCATGGTCGACTTCGACGGAATCTGCTCTGACGTTAGTTACATCTGCCGAACCAAGGATAACGATGTTCTTTTGCAATCACTTCTTCCGTTTATTCTGCAAACCCCTGAGTTCTGGCAATTCGCTGAAGAGAACAAAAAGGGCGGGCTACCTTTCTTCCTGAACTGGAAAGACTTTGCTCGATTCGAGTTTGAGTTGCAGCCAATCGAGCGGCAGCGGCAAATAGCCGATCTTCTTTGGGCGATGGAGCGGGTGAAAATCGCTTATCGCAAACTCATTGCACGGACTGACAACTTGGTGAAATCGCAATTTATCGAGATGTTCGGACTGCCCTCTGAAAACCGCCATGGGTATGAGGTTGGGCTCGTAGGCGACGTTGTCTGCGATGTTCACTATGGTACAAGTAAAAAAGCATCTGATGACGGAAAATACACCTACCTTCGAATGAACAACATTACTTTCGGTGGTGAATTGGATTTAACCGATACTAAGCGCATTAACGTATCAGATAAAGATTTAGCCGGATGCGCGGTTAAGCGAGGCGATGTCCTTTTCAACAGGACAAACAGTCGGGATTTGGTAGGAAAAACCTGTGTTTTTAATCTGGATGAGCCTATGGTTATCGCCGGATACATTATCCGACTGCGCATGAATGGATGCGTAATTCCGGAGTACCTTTCGACATTCCTCAATCTGGACAGCAGCAAGATAATGTTGTATTCCATGGCAAAGGGGGCTGTTGGGCAGGCAAACATCAATGCTCAAGAAGTTCAGGCAATAGAGCTTGTTATTCCACCGAGAGAGGCGCAGCTGCCTTTTAAGAGTATAGTCGAACAAAGCGATAAATCAAAATTTGCAGCCCAGCAGGCACTGAAAGAAGTCACCGATGCGCAAAAAGCGCTCATGAAAAAAATATTTGAGTAATATCTACTTGGCGAAGGATGTTGGTAAGAAGGAGAACACCAGCATGACAAGCCAGATGATTACCAAAATTGAGCAGCAAATGCTCGCTTATCTCGATAACAGCCAGATGAAACAGTTGCACGCTGTCCTGTCTGCCTGTATGCAAGAGCCATGCACACAAGCGAATACAGATCACGTGCAGCTTTTTCTGGCGGCAAAGCGGGTCGAGGGATGCTCTGAAAAAACCATTCGCTACTATGACTCTACGATTAGAAACGTACTTACCTCCATTGGCAAAGAAGTGCTTCAAATCACGACGGATGACCTGCGTCTATATCTGGATGCGTATCAATCGAACCGGGCAGCCGGGAAAACGACCATTGACAACATTCGCAGGATTCTGTCAAGCTTTTTTGCTTGGCTTGAGGATGAGGACTATATCATAAAAAGTCCCGTGCGCCGGATCCATAAGGTGAAGACATGCAAAACAGTCAAAGAAACTTACTCCGACGAGGCACTGGAGATCATGCGCGACCATTGTGAAAATGGCAGGGACTTGGCGCTGATTGATCTGCTGGCATCCACGGGGATGCGCGTCGGTGAACTGGTACTTCTTGATCGTGACGATATTGATTTCACAAACCGCGAGTGCGTAGTTCTCGGAAAGGGAAACAAGCAACGCAAGGTGTATTTTGACGCCAGAGCGAAGATTCACCTGCAAAACTATCTGCACAGCAGGACAGATGATAACCCCGCGCTCTTTGTCTCGTTGCAGCGTCCCTACAACCGATTGCAAATTCGCGGCATTGAGATCCGTCTACATGAGCTCGGAGAGAAGCTGAACCTGTGTCGGGTTCATCCGCACAAATTCCGAAGAACGCTCGCAACAATGGCAATCGATAAGGGGATGCCCATCGAGCAGGTGCAGCAGCTTTTGGGGCATCAGAGCGTGGACACAACGCTGCAATACGCCATGGTGAATCAGGCGAATGTAAAACAGTCGCATAAGAAATATATCGGATGAACAGTCGCAATTTATCGAGATGTTCGGTGATCCAGCTTTAAACCCTAATGGATGGCCAATTAAGGGGTTTGATGAAGTAGCGGAGATCGATGGAACAATGACAACCGATTATGAGAAATATGCTGAGTATCCTCACATCGGAATTGATAGCATCGAAAAAGATACTGGAAGGTTGTTTGGATACCGAACTGTGCGGGAAGATAATGTGAAGAGCGGCAAGTACATATTCGGCCCGCAGCACATTATCTACAGCAAGATACGACCTGCATTAAACAAAGTCGCGTTGCCGGATTTTGAAGGCTTGTGTTCCGCTGACGCATATCCGATTCTGCCAAAGGAAGATGTTTGCGTCAAAGAGTTCTTAGCACATGTTTTACGCTCGGAGTTCTTTTTGCAGTATATACTTGCGTTCAGTGGTCGCTCGCAGATGCCAAAGGTGAATCGCAAACAAATTGCAGGATTTAAGTTTCCGCTGCCGCCAATTAGTTTGCAGAAAGCATTTGTGGCATTCATGCAACAGAGCGATAAATCAAAATTTGCCGGTGTAAATCGCAATTTATCGAGATGTTCGGAGACCCGGTCAGCAATGATATGAATTGGCCACTGGTGCAGCTTAGAGACTGCCTCTATGGGATTGACAGTGGAAAAAGCCTAAATTGCGAAGGGCACCCAAGATCGGGAGAGCTGCCTGCGATTCTAAAGTTGAGCGCAGTCACATACGGCGAATACGATCCGGAGGAAAACAAGGAATTACCATCGCCGGACTTATTTGTTCCAGAACTGGAAGTCCAAGTAGGTGATCTGCTTTTTTCCAGAAAAAACACACGAGAATATGTTGGTATGACTGCAATAGTGAGAGAGACACCGAGAAATCTAATGTTGCCGGATCTAATCTTTCGGCTGTTGCCAAGGGATTGCGTCAGGACAGAGTACCTGCACCAGCTTATAAATCACACGCAGTATCGACCGGTAATAAGCGGGTTAGCGAGCGGGTCAGCAGGGTCTATGCCGAACATATCAAAGCAAAGACTGCTCTCATTGTCCATCCCTCTGCCGCCTGTAGAGAAGCAGAAGGCGTTAGAGCCGCTGGTCGAACAGAGCGATAAATCAAAATATTTGCTTCAGCGCGGACTGAGGCAACTTCGATATAAAGAAAGATACATAGGAGGATAGTACTATGTCGGGTACATTTACGGAACAAAATGTAGAGGATATGGTTATCCATGCAGTGCAGTCAAACGGGTGGATCTATACTCCAGCGGAGGAGCTTCCGAGAGCAGAATCAGATGTGTTGGTGGAAAAACACCTTCGAGATGCGCTGATTCGCCTGAATCCCTGCATCGCTGAGAACCCGGCACATGCGGATACGGTCATTTATAAGCTGCGGGCATTGATATCAACCGTGCGCCCGCATGACCTTGTTACACAGAACGAGCGTTTCAAGAAGCTCATCTTTGAGGAGAATAGCTTTCCGTTTGATAAGGATGGACGCTCAATCAGCATTAAATTCTTCGATTATGATGACCCAGAGAACAATACCTTCGTAGTAACAAATCAATGGGTCTATCCGCAAAAGGTCGGCGGAAAGCGGCTGGATATCGTCCTTATCATCAACGGTTTTCCCGTTGCGATCGGTGAAATGAAGTCCCCCGTTAGGCCGTCGATCAGCTGGATGGATGGTGCAGGCGATATCCTCGATTATGAAAAGTCCATTCCGGAAATGTTTGTCACGAACATTCTGAATTTCGCTACAGAAGGAAAGTGCTTCCGTTATGGTGCGATCAATGCTCCCGTTACGCTCTGGGGGCCGTGGTATTCCAACATTCCGCACGAAGAGGGCGACTTGGCAAAGGTACAGCGAGCAGTAGCATCCATAACGAGAAAAGAGGTTATTCTTGACCTTTTCCGCTATTTTACGCTGTTCTCAACCGACAAGCATAACCGAAAAATTAAGATCGTATGCCGATACCAGCAGTACGAAGGCGCAAATCTCATTGTTGACCGTGTCAAGGCAGGGTATCCTAAGAAGGGCTTGATCTGGCATTTCCAAGGCAGCGGCAAATCCTTGCTAATGGTATTTGCCGCACAGAAGCTCCGCATGGTAAAAGAACTCAACGCACCGACGGTCATCATTGTGAATGACCGAATTGATTTGAGCGGGCAGATTTTTGGTACGTTCTCAATGGCCGATGTGCCGAACCTTGTTCCTGCAGACACAAATGCAGAGCTGATCAGGTTGCTTAAGGCGGATTCACGCAAGGTCATTATCACGAAGATTTTTGAGTTTGCTCAGATTACGGAGGCTGTAAACTACAGAGATAACATCATTCTGATGGTCGATGAGGCACACAGAACGCAGGAAGGTGATCTTGGCGCAAAAATGCGGATGGCGCTTCCAAATGCATTTTTCTTCGGCCTCACTGGTACACCTATCAACAAATTGGATCGAAACACTTTTGCGACCTTTGGCGCAACAGAGGATCGTTCCGGCTATATGAGCAGATACTCTTTCGCCGATTCCGTCAACGATAAAGCAACGCTACCCCTGCATTTCGAACCGGTGCCCGTTAAGCTGCATGTTGATCAGACCGCAATCGACGAAGCATTCAAGGATTTGGCCGACGAAGCAGGATTGACGGAGGAGGAGCGGTCGAAAGTCGCACAGCGTGTTCGTATGGCAGCGATTATGAAAGATCCTGAGCGTATCAAGGCTGTGTGCGCCCATATTGCGGAGCATTTTATGTCAAAAGTAAATCCGAATGGATTCAAGGCGCAGGTGGTTTGCTTTGATAGGGAATGTTGTGTGCTTTATAAGAGAGAGCTGGACAAGCTCCTTGGTGAAGCAACCTCCACAATTGTCATGGACACCAACAATGACAAGGCCGACGAATATAAGCAGTGGCGACGTACACGCGAAGAAGAAGCAAAAGTGCTCGACAACTTCCGTGACCCCAATAATCCGTTGCAGATTGTCATTGTGACCAGCAAACTGCTGACAGGGTTTGATGCCCCGATCCTACAAGTTATGTACCTCGACAAACCAATGAAGGATCACACACTGCTGCAGGCTATTTGCCGCACGAACCGCGTTTATGGCCAGGATAAAACATACGGGCTCATTGTGGACTATGTCGGCATTTTTGATGATGTCGCCAAGGCACTGTCTTTCGATGCGGATACAGTGGAGAAAATCATTAGTAATATCGAGAGCGTGAAAGCGAAAGTGCCACAGCTCGTTTCATCATGCGTTCACTTTTTCCCCGGCGTTGATAGGACGCGAGATGATTGGGAAGGCCTCGTTGCTGCGCAGGATTGTCTCCCGAACGACGAAATGAAAGATAAATTCGGCGCACAATACCGCGTCCTTAACCGCGTCTGGAATGCTCTCTCCCCGGATAGCTGCCTGAACCCTTTTAAAGCAGACTACAGGTGGCTTTCTAAAGTTTATGACTCTATCCGCCCGACTGATGAGCGAGGAAAACTGATCTGGGCAGCACTTGGCCCCAAAACGATTCAGCTTGTGCATGACAATATCTCGGTCGAGTCTGTTGAAACGGATGAAGAAATTCTCGCAATGGATGCAGATATCATCCAAAAATTCATTGAGGGCGATGCTAGTGCGGAAAAGAAACGTCGCAAGATAGAAATCGACCTCGCTGCTATCATACTAAAACACCCAGATGATCCGCGTTTTATTGCGCTGGGAGCCAGAATGGAAAAGCTGCGTGAGGAGCATGAGGCGGGGCTTCTTACCAGCATGGAATTTCTGAAGGCACTACTCGAACTGGCGAAAGATGTTGCACATGTTGAAAAGGAAGTCGTTCCAGAAGAGAAGGTAGATAAAGGAAAGGCTGCGCTGACGTCTTTGTTCCAAAACGTTAAGAATGATAGCACACCAATCATTGTCGAGCGAATCGTAAATGATATCGATGGTATTGTAAAAATTGTCCGTTTCCCCGGCTGGCAGAACACCTCAACAGGGAGAAAAGAAGTTAGTAAAAATCTACGTGACGTTATCATGCGCAAATACAGGATACGGGATCAGGAGGTATTTGCAAAAGCATATAGTTACGTCGAGCAATACTATTGATATTCTTTTAACGCAGAATAACACCTCGCAGTCACAACGGCTGCGAGGTGTTTCTGTAAGTGCGGATTTTACGGAATATAGATTACGGGAACATGCTGCCGTTCGGCATAATCAATCGTATTTTTCGTCCCGCCCTTCTCACCGTTGAAGACGGCGATCACACGACCGGCGTGGTCGACCATCCATTCATTGCGGCGTTGGAAGCAGCCACGGTCATACTGCGGAGAAATGAAACGGACGATATCGGCACCGGCCAGAGCCGAAGCATAGCGACTTTGCCACGCTGACGACCATGCACGTTCAAAGCCCTGATAGGGGCTTGCAGCAATCAAATGAATCGGAGCGCCATTGTCCCGTAGACGAAGGACGACTTCCGCAGCCCAAATGTCAACACCTCTGGCCATACCGGAGATGAATGTCTGGAAACCGTCTGTGATAGCAGCGCGGATTTCCCGCTCAAGCGAGGCTACGATTTCTGCCTCGCTTTTATTCAGTTTTTCAGGGCGGTGGCCGGTAAAGCATACCCGGCGCATTCTGAGCTCAGGCTCGTTTGACATAAGGATCACCACATTTCCCAAATATAGTTTACCGCCTGAACGCGCAAGTTTCAAGTATAAATATCACCATAACTTGCGATACTACTTCCACCCATTTGCTCTAACGGCATCACCAAACGTGGTGATAGAATATATACTGGAAGTGAGGTGGTTTTGTGGACATCCGTCAAAGGTTGATCGAATTGCAAGAGCAACACGGTTGGTCAGATTACAAAATCGCCAAAGAGGCAGGCTTATCGCCGAACACAGTATCCAACATCTACCGCCGTGGCAACACTCCGAGCATGGTCACATTGGAAGCATTGTGCAAGGCGTTCGGCATTACCATGGCACAGTTTTTTGCAGAGGGCGAAATGATTGAGATTACGCCGGAGCTGCGGGAACTCTTTGATAAATGGACAGTACTGACACCGGAGCAGAAAACCGCACTTTGGCAAATAATCAAAACATACGAAAAATAAAGGTAGGGCGAGCGATCGCCCTTCTTTTTTTATCATTGTAGCGCAAGATGTGGTGGTAAAACCGCACCACTTGTTGATATACAGCGCTATAATAAAGTAGCGCCGCCTCCGCATGCGTCAGGGTCGATGTCGGCAATCGACCAAATTTGTGGCGCAGAGGGAGGTGATGCATTCTTGAAGAAGATTAAAATCGACAGAGCTATACAGGAGCGCCCTGCTACTCGAAAGCAGACGCGAAACGAGAAAATTCGGCAGTCACTGACAGAGCATGTTGATGTGCAGGTAATCCCTGCTATCACAGATCGAGAGGGCTATGAAAAGCCGAAGCTCCGCGTGTGCGCCTATTGCCGTGTCAGCACAGACATGGACACGCAGGCGCTCTCTTATGAGCTGCAGGTACAGAATTACACAGATTACATCCGAGGCAACGATGAATGGCAGTTTGCAGGTATATATGCAGATCGCGGAATTTCCGGCACATCCCTAAAACACAGGGATGAGTTCAATCGAATGATCGAGGATTGCAAAGCGGGTAAGATCGACCTGATCATCACGAAGGCGGTCACCCGCTTTGCGCGTAATGTTCTGGACTGCATTTCGACGATCCGCATGCTAAAACAGCTGGAGCATCCGGTTGCCGTGTACTTTGAAACCGAGAGGATCAACACGCTGGATACTACGTCCGAGACATATCTGGGATTGATCAGCCTGTTCGCGCAGGGTGAATCGGAGTCCAAATCTGAAAGTCTTAAATGGTCGTACATCCGACGCTGGAAGCGTGGCACGGGTATTTATCCGACGTGGTCACTTCTCGGCTATGAGATGGGCGAAGACGGAAAGTGGCAGATCGTCGAAGCGGAAGCCGAACTGGTACGCATCATTTATGATATGTACCTCAACGGCTACTCGTCCCCTCAGATCGCCGAGATCTTAACCCGGAGTGGTGTTCCGACTGCTACTAACCAGACGGTATGGAGCAGTGGCGGCGTGCTCGGAATACTTCGGAATGAAAAATACTGCGGCAATGTCCTGTGCCAGAAGACAATGACCGTGGATGTGTTCAGCCATAAAGCCATCAAGAACACGGGACAGAAGACGCAGTACTTCATTGAAGGGCACCATGAACCCATTATTCTGAAATCAGATTGGGATCGGGTGCAGCAGATGATCGACGAGAAGTACTATCGCAAAAGACGCGGCCGCAGGACGAAGCCGAGAATCGTCCTGAAAGGTTGTCTTACCGGTTTCACTCAGATCGACCTCGATTGGGATGAAGACGACATCGCGCGTATTTTTTACTCGACCACACCTGCGGCAGAAGCCGCAACGCCAGCTATGGCAGATCACATCGAAATTATTAAAGTCAAAGGAGAAAACTAATATGTCCGTACTCGAAAAATTCAAGCTCGTAGAGCTCATCACATCTCGCACCGACTCCGTTGCCACCTTTATGAACGGCAACCAGATCAAGTTCAATGCAGCCACCTTTGTGGATCTGGGATACCCGGAATACATCCAGCTCTTCGTCGAAGAGAAAGGCAAGCAGTTCGCCATCAAGGCCTGCAAGGCAGATGCGCCGCAGGCGATCAAGTTCTCCAAGCCCGCTGGTGAACAGCGATACCCCATCAAGATCAGCTGTGCCCCGGCAGCCAATGCGGTGCGGAGGGTCATGCAGTGGGCACCCGAAGAAAGCTGGAATGTTCCCGGCGCTATCTTCGGTGAAGAAAAAGTTATTATCTACTCGTTGGAGCAGGCGTATGCCCCAGTGCCCAAGGGTGGATGGACGGCCAAAAAGCAGGCTACAGCTGCTGCGGAGGCTGCTTCTAAAGTCAACGCCAAATAATCCTTAGAGCCTCAACTTCATAGGGCAGCGCCATGTGGTTTGTACTGCATGGCGTTTGCCTATCATTGTCAGCAGCGTAATGAAATCATTACTTCAAAGCTGCAAACCGGGAATTTTGTCTCAAACCCCTTGACGCGTTCTGCCGTCGTGAGTATAATTTAGTTGTAAATGAGACACAGGTTTCATTTAGGAGGAATTTCGCATGAGAAGCAAAGATAAGACCCTGATGGCGGCTATCGAGAAGTTCGTGAGTGACTACACGGACAGCAACGGTATCTCGCCCACTATGCAGGAAGTCGCAGACGGGGTCGGATCGTCAAAGGCCACGGTGCAACGCTACATCGCCCAGCTGTGTGATGATGGCATTCTTGACTACTCCGGCTACCGCACGATGACCTCTACGAAAACGAAGGCAGCAGCAATCCGAGTCCCCGTTCTCGGCACCATTGCCTGCGGCATTCCGAAATTTGCAGAGGAAAACATCGAGGAATACGTCCGCCTTCCTGTCGCACTATTCGGCAAAGGCAACTTCTTCATTCTCCGCGCCTACGGCGATTCGATGATCGAAGCAGGTATCGATAACGGCGACCTCGTTCTGATTCGGCAGCAAAACTACGCAGACGAAGGTCAGATTGTCGTTGCCCTTATGGAGGATGAAGCGACGCTCAAAAGATTTTATCCAGAACCCAAAAAGCATCGCATCCGTCTGCACCCGGAGAATTCTCGTATGGACGACATCTACGTTGATAACTGTGAGATTCAAGGCGTTGCGGTTAAAGTGCTCAAGGATCTGGAGTGAACGGAGGGATGGCAGATGGAACGTGTATTAGGGCACGTTGATGTAGAAGAAATGTATCTGGACGTTGATCCGGAAAACCTGCCTGACAAGGGAGAAATCGTAGAAACAGCGCACTTCTTTGTCGGGCAGGCATACAACGCACACATCCATGTCGTCGAAAAAGAATCCGGCGACATGGTGATGCACATCAACTGCACGATCATGTATTCGAAAGAGCGGCTGCAGGCATTTGCCGACCTTATCGAAAAGGACGGCGGCCCCAGCATTGAGGCGGTGCGAGCGCTATGACTTCTCCACCGCACCTCAAATGACAAAACGGAGCGTACCCACCATGGCAAAAACACGAACTTACTTCTGCATAGACATGAAGAGCTTTTACGCATCGGTCGAATGTGCCGAGCGTGGGTATAATCCCTTCGAAACAAATCTCGTCGTCGCAGATCTCACACGCGGGAAAAATGCCTTGTGTCTTGCGATCACTCCAGCGATGAAGGCACAAGGTATAAGAAACCGTTGTAGGCTGTCGGAGATTCCAAGCAATGTCAAGTACGAGGTCGCCCCACCCCGCATGGC
>OLHG01001599.1_pt1 | contig 13540 bp, 15 predicted proteins | sample 1605971 | NCBI WGS metagenome assembly OLHG01 (sample SAMN03283289) | human gut metagenome | biome: human-associated habitat; material: feces | host: Homo sapiens | place: Peru | collected 2012 | reverse complement strand
AGAAATTGATATAATTGCAAAAGAAGAAATTGAAATTGTTTTTGTAGAGGTAAAAACAAGAAAATGCTTAACGTATGGAACACCGGCAGAAGCGGTAACCAAAGAAAAAAGGAGACACATAGAAAAAACAGCAAAATATTATCTTTTTACAAAGCAATTAGAGAAACAACCAGTAAGATTTGATGTGATAGAAGTGTATGTATTTGGAAATAGATATAGAATCAATCATATAAAACAAATAATGTAAAATATGAAAGGACTAAGAGGATAAGAAATAATTTTGTTGTTATTATTGTAAATAAAATGAAAAATGAGCAAAAGTAAAGAAAAAATTAAATGCAATTTGTATGAAAATGTAGGCAAATTTTAGAAAAAGATAAAAGTACTTGCAAAACTATAAAAAAACATATATAATGAAGTTGCCAACAAGGCAAAGTCACAATTTAAGATAAATTGAAAGGAGCGATTTTTATGAACATAAAAATAACAGGAAAGGACTTAAAAGCTACAGAAGCTATAAAGAATTATATTGATTCTAAAACAGACAGAATACAAAAATATTTTGAAGAAGAATTAGATCTATATGTAACAATAAAAAAAGAGGGAGAAGATCAAGTTGCTGAAATGCAAGTATCTGCAATGGGTGAAACTTTCAGAGCTGTAACAGCAAGTAGAGATTTATATGCATCTATAGATAAAGATGTTGACATATTGGAAGGTCAAATAAGAAAAATGAAAACTAAAAAAGACAAACAAAATATGACAGAATCTATAAGATTAAAAGAAGAAAACAGATCAGAAGAAAATGAAATAACAGATGAAATAGTAAAAACGATCTACTATCCAATTAAACCAATGGGACCAGAAGATGCAAAACTTCTATTAGAAGATCAACCACAAAACAAATTCTTAACATTTGTAAACATTGAAACAGGAAAAGTAAATGTAATATACAGATTAAAAGATAATAAAAACTATGGTTTAGTAGAACCAGAAGCATAAATTATGTAGAAATAAGAGGAATTATAAAAGTTCCTCTTATTTTTTGTATTATATGTCGAAATTTAGCATACGATTATACTTGAAAAAACATTGACATTACTACACTTTTTAGTATAATAGAATAAAATTATGTATTTTGATATATGAAATTAAAATCTAAGAAAATTAATTCTTAAACAAATCCAAAAAATAATTAAAAATATAAGGAGATACAAATATGTATAAAAAACTGTTTGTTTTATTTATTGTGCTCATTTTATTAATTTCATTAGTGGGATTAGTTGCATATAATCAAAAAAAGTTAAACAAAGAAAATACAAACAACATAACAGAAGATGTTAAGCAAGAGAAAACAGAAGAATTTGAAGAAGGGATAATGGGAAGATTGATAATCAAAAAGATAGATTTAAATGGAGAAATAAAAGAAGGAAGTTCTCAAGAGATTTTAAAAGATTACATAGGCCATATAGAAGAAACTGCTAAGTATGATGGAAATGTCGGCCTAGCGGCACATAATAGAGGAAATCAATATTCATATTTTGCGAGAATTAATGAGTTAGAAATAGGTGACGAGATAATATATCAAAATAAATATGGAGATAAAAAATATAAAGTAAATCAGAAAAAAGATATACTGGAAACAGATTGGAGTATGTTAAAAAATTCTAGTGAAAATAAAATTACATTAATAACCTGTATAAAAAATAGAGTAAATCAAAGGTTATGTGTACAAGCTGTGGAAAGCAACATTTAGAAAGGATGGAAGAATGAGTAAAATAAAAAAATTAATAATAATTTTGCAAATAGTAATGTTACTATTACCAACAACAATAACATTTGCGAGCAATATAAATATTGGAGATGAAATAAAAATAGAAAGAGGACCACTTGGATTTTATACAATCCAATATTGGGATGTAACAAGAGATGAATGGATGTATGTAACATATTCAAGAACATATTATACGGATAAGGATGGTAATAAGAAGATAGCTTATTGCGTAAAACCTAATCTAAATGGAGTTGGATGGCTTCCAGGAGAAGAAGAAAGTTATTCTACAAAAGTTGAATATAGATTAACTGATGAAAGAATACATAGAATATTAAAAAACGGATATCCATATGTGTCACTAGAAGCCTTAGGAGTGGAAACAGAAGATGATGGATATTTAGCAACAAAACAAGCAATATACTGGATTATACGAGAAAGAAAACTAGAAAGTATTTATGGATATTTTAGACCTGGACAGACAGAAATAAATGGACAGAATTTAGATGATATCCAAAGAAGAGGTAAGAAGGTAGTAGATGCAATTTATAAGCTTGTTGATATCGGATATAATGGAGTATCTCAAGATAAAGACTCAGAAAAACCTGAGATTATAGAGCTAAATGAATATAAGAAGTATGAAGACTCAAATTACTATTTTAAGGAATACCAGGTAAAAAAATCTAAATCAGAAATAAAAATAACAGAAACAAACCCAGAAGGAATAAAAATAGTTGATGAAGAAGGAAAAAATAGGAAAAGATTTAATGTCGGTGAGAAACTTAAAGTATTGGTACCGAAAGAAAAAATAGACAAAAATTTAGATATAAAAATAAAATATAAATCAGAAGAAACAACTTATCCAGTATATTATACAACAAGTAATATGGAAGAAAGGCAAAACTATATAATAATTCAAAATAAAAATGAAATGGTAGAAAGAGAGCTTAGTTCGAGCATTAAAGGAAACACTTCAGAATTAGAGATAATAAAAATAGATAATGAATCTAAACAACCAATTGAAGGGACAACGTTTGAATTATCATACAAAGATGGAGAGACAATAGGTACATATACTACAGATAAAGATGGGAGAATAACTGTAAAAGAACTATACGCTAGAACTATACAAATAAAAGAAATAGAAGCAAATGAAAAGTATGTATTAAATGAAGTAATAAAAGAAGCAAACTTAAAATACGATGAAAAATGTATAATCGAAATAACAAATAAGCGAAAAACAGGAAATATAGAAATAATCAAAACAGATAAAGACGATAGAAATATAGTATTAGAAGGAGTAGAGTTTGAACTTATAAATACTGATGGAGAAATAGTAGCAAAATTAAAAACAGATAAACAAGGAAAAGCAAAGGCTACAAACATAGATGCGGGAGAATATATTTTAAGAGAAACAAAAACAAAAGAAGAATACAAAATTGGAATAGATCAAGATGTTGTAATAAAACATAATAAAACATTAGAACTAGAAATAGAAAACGAGAAGAAAAAAGGTTATATAAAAATTACAAAAACGAGTGAGGATAAAAATGAAGTATTGCAAACGGAAGCTGGAAGTCCTATATCAGGAGTGAAATTTAATATATTTGATTTAGAAGGAAATTTTATAGAAGAATTAGTGACAGACGATGAAGGAAAAGCAGAAAGCAAAGGACTTCCATTAGGAGAGTACATAGTTAAAGAAACTGATGCGGGTGAATGGTACAAAATAGATAAAGAAGAACACAGAATAAAAATATCAGAAGATGAAGAAATAGTAGAATTAAATGTTACTAACAAGTCGAAACAACCACGAGTAAATATAAATAAGAATAGTAAAAACAGTGTAAAATCAAATGAAGAGGTGGATTACGAATTTGAAATTATGAACTCAGGAGAAACAAATTTAGTTGATTTCACTTGGTATGATATTTTACCAAGCGAATACGCAAAAATTACAAAAATTTCTACAGGAACTTATAACCAAGACCTTATATATAATGTATGTTATAAAACAAATCAAAAGGATGTATATATGATAGCCAAAGCAGATTTGAAAACTACAGAAAATAATTATATAGATTTATCCAATATACATTTAGAAAAGGGAGAAAAAATAACAGAAATAAAAATTAACTTTGGAGATGTGAAAGTTGGATTCTCAAATATAGAGAAACCACATATATTTATGCAAATGAATTCAAACTTAGAAAATGATACAAAAATAAAAAATTACACAATATTAGAAGGATATATAAATAACTTCAAAGTATGTGACGAAGATACAGCAATTTCAACCATATATAACATTATAGAAAAGAAAAAATTACCGAGAACAGGATTCTAAAACAATATTTTTACAAAAGAGTTAATATATGTAGTAAAACCTTTACTTTAGTGTTATAATAATATGAGAATGAAAGAGATAAGAATATATAAATAATACAGACTTAATGAAATATTGGTTTGAAAGTGCTGAAAATGATTATGAAACAATGAAGATGTTATGCAAGAATAAGAAAAATACATGGTGCCTATTTATAGGACATTTAGTAATTGAAAAAACATTGAAAGGTGTATATGCAAAAAATAATCCTAAAAATCCAATAGCTCCTAAAATGCATAACTTAATTATACTTTCTCGTAAGGCAAAATTAGAACCGCCAATCAAAATAAGAAAAATGATACAAACCATAAATACATTTAATATAAGTGCTAGATATGATGATTATAAAAGGAGTTTTGATGAAAAATGTACAGACGATTATACATCAAAACAAATAAAATACATAGAGGAGGTACTAGAATGGTTAAAAAATCAATAAATAAAGAAATAATTGATAGTATAAATCGATTTTCAAAGGAAATAAAAAAACAATATAAAGTTAAAGAAATCATATTGTTTGGATCTTATGCAAAGGGAACAGAAAATAAAGATAGTGATATCGATATAGCAGTTGTTTCTGATGATTTTGATGATGTCTTTGATTGCATGGCGGAGTTAATGGGAATGACTTGGGATATTGATCCAAGAATTGAACCACATCCAATAAAAACAGAAGAATATAAAAAAGTTTCCAGCTCTTTTGTAAGAGAGATTATAGAAACAGGAATAAAAGTAGCATAAAAATACTAGTTATAAAGCAATATAAAAATGTTGAAAAAATATAAAATATATAATATAATGTAAGCTGAATTTCGTATAATTCATTAAATTGAAAGGAGCAATTTTTTATGAAAGATTATTTAGAAATTGAAAGTGTAGAAGCACTAGAAGTGCTAGATTCAAGAGGAAATCCAACAGTTCAAGTTGAAGTAACAACACTAGATGGATCTCATGGAGTAGCAATGGTTCCATCAGGAGCATCAACAGGAAGCTTTGAAGCTGTTGAGCTAAGAGATGGAGATAAATCAAGATATTTAGGAAAAGGAGTTTTAAAAGCAGTTGAGAATGTAAATTCAATTATAGCTCCAAAACTAGAAGGAATGAATGTATATAACCAAGCAGAAATAGATAAAATGCTTATAGAACTAGATGGAACAGAAAACAAAGGTGTATTAGGAGCAAACGCTACATTAGGAGTATCTTTAGCTTGTGCGAAAGCAGCTGCAGCATCTTTAGGAATGGAATTATATAATTATATTGGTGGAGCAAATGCAAAAGTTATGCCAGTTCCAATGATGAACATTATGAATGGTGGTAAACATGCAGATTCAACATTAAGTGTACAAGAATTTATGATTATGCCAGTAGGAGCAAAATCATTTGCAGAATGTCTACGTATGTGTGCTGAGATTTATCACAACTTAAAATCTGTTTTAAAAGAAAAAGGATTAGGAACAGGTGTTGGTGATGAAGGTGGATTTGCACCAAATGTAAAAGATGAAGATGAAGCACTTCAATTAATAATGGAAGCCATCGAAAAAGCTGGATATAAACCAGGAGAAGAAGTAGCTTTAGCATTAGATGTTGCTGCAACAGAAATGTATGATGAAGCAAAGAAAATAGGAAAAGAAGGACAATATCATTTCTGGAAAATAGGAGTTACAAAAACAGAAGACGAAATGATAGACTTCTTAGAAGACTTAGTTAATAAATACCCAATTATCTCAATAGAAGATGGATTAGCAGAAGAAGATTGGGATGGATGGAAAAAATTAACTGATAGACTAGGATCAAGAATTCAATTAGTTGGTGACGACTTATTCGTAACAAATATGAAGAGATTACAAAAAGGTATAGATTTAGGAGTAACAAATAGTATATTAATTAAACTAAATCAAATAGGAACTTTAACAGAAACATTAGATGCTATTGAATTAGCAAACAAACACGGAATGACAGCCGTTGTATCACATAGAAGTGGAGAAACAGAAGATACAACATTAGCAGATGTAGCAGTAGCAACAAATGCAGGACAAATAAAAACAGGAGCACCATGTAGAACAGATAGAGTTGCTAAATATAATAGACTATTAAATATCGAACATCAATTAGGAGATATTGCACAATATCCAGGAAGAAAAGCAATAGTAAAATAATATAAAAAATCGGCACTAGTAATAGTGCTGATTTTTTATAGAAGGAGATAAGAAAAAGGCTTTAAATAGCTATGTTTGACGGTTGATAAAAATACAAAAAAATGTTTGTAAAAAGTATTGACAAATGAAAAATAAAAATGTAAAATAGGTACATAAAGCGAACAGAAGTTTATTAATAAAAGAGGAGGAAATTTAAATGAGTATTCTAAAACACAAGAACAACAAAATAATAGATCTAACAAAACCTGTAGAGATAAAAACATATCTAACTATAAGTGTGTTAGGAAAAAATTTAAATTTAAATATAAACTATAAAAAAATAAATGTGCCAGAATTAGACATAGGAGAAAAAGAAATAAACATTTATTTACCAACAAGATATAAAGATGCAGGAACAGTAGAAATTGTAAGTGAAGCAATAAAAAAGATGTACAATGAAATAGCAGAAATAGAAATTGCTAATAGTATGGAAAAGATAAGAGTAATGCTTGGTTTTGCACCAAACGATTATACAATAAAAAGAATGAAAGAAAGCTTTATAAAAAATAACAAAGACAAAACAATAGTAATAAATCCAGATATAGTAAAATATAACAGAAAAATCATAGAAACATCTTTAATACAAGCATTTTGCAAAACAAAATATAACGAAAATTCAAAAGAATACAAAAATATGCTAACAAAAGCAGTAGAAAAATACGAGAACTATGAATATAAAGTATTAAAATATAAAATAGGGTAGAGGTTAGAAAATGTTATATAAATATAATAAATTAGTAAGAGATAAAATTCCGGAGAACATTAATGCTAAAGGAGGAAAAGCAACTTTTAGAATAATGGATCAAGATGAGTATATAAAAGAACTAAATAAAAAATTGCTAGAAGAGGCAAATGAGTTTATAGAAGAAAATGATGTTGAAGAATTAGCTGATGTTATGGAAGTAATAGAAAATATTATGGAACAAAAAAATATACAATGGGAAGAGGTAAGAAAAATACAAGGGGCTAAGAGGGATAAAAAAGGTAGTTTCAAGAATAAAATTTATTTAGAATATGTAGAAGAAAATTAACAAAAGAGGCAGGATAATAAATCCTGCCATATGTATTTAATCTAAATAATGAGATAAAGAACAAAAATAATTACTTAAATTAAATCATATTTCAAAACTTAAAATCCTGTCTAATAATATTAGTATTATAAAACTATAAAACTAAAACTATTTCATTTGGCTTTCAGCTTGTTGTATTAACTTCTTAACCATGTTACCACCTATTCTACCAGCATCTCTTGCAGAAATGTCTCCGTTGTATCCATCTTTAAGATTAACACCAACTTCGCTAGCTACTTCATATTTGAATTTGTTTAATGCGTCAGCAGCTTCTGGAACTACTTTGTAATTGCTGTTGCTTGATGAATGTGCCATAATTTTCACCTCCTAGAATGTGAATATATTGAAAAAACTTTTTGCTTTTTCAATATATAGAATGCGCGAAAATTCTGAAAATAAACTGGTAATTTTATGAAAAATAAATTTTAAAATATACTGTTCAAAAATACAAACAATATGATATAATAAAAAACTGAAGAAGGGAAAAAATATGTATAGATTAGTAGCAATAGATTTAGATGGAACATTGCTTAATTCATATGGCAATGTTTCGCAAAAAAATAGAGAAACAATAAAAAAAGCAATTGAAAAAGGAACAGAAATAGTAATAGCATCAGGAAGACCTTTATCATCAGCAAGAAGTTTTGCAAAAGAAATAGGAGCAAATCATTATATGATATGTGGTAACGGTTCTGCTTTATATGATATCCAAAAAGAACAAATATTATATAATAAATTTATAGAAAGAAACAAAGTTTTACAAATAATAAAAATATGCGAAGAAAATAGCATTTTTTATAGTTTATATACAGAAAATTTAATAATATCAAAATCATTAAATTACAATATACAATTCTTTAATAGCGAAAACAAGAAAACTCCAGATGATAGAAAAACAAATATAAAAATAATAAATGATGTATATAAATATGTAATGGAAAACCCTGATATAGGAATATTAAAAATCACAATATGTGATGAAAATAAAATAATATTTGATGGCATAATAAAAAAGCTAAGAGAAATAAAAAATATAGATGTATTAGATATACAACATATGGCGAGGAAGTATATAACTTCGGGAACAGAAGAAATAAAGATTGAATATCATTATACAGAAATTACTAGTCAAAATGTAAATAAATGGAGTGCATTAGAAGTATTATCACAAATATTAAATATAAAACCTGAGGAAATAATGGCCATAGGAGATAATATAAATGACAAAGAAATGGTGCAAAATGCAGGAATGGGAATTATTATGGATAATGGAGCACCATACATAAAAGAAATTGCAGATCAAATAGTATCAAACAATAACGAAGATGGAGTTGCAGAAGCATTAGAAAAGTTTATATTAAATTAAAATAATAAAAAAACGTAAAATACACACAATAAATAATAAAAATTATTTGGAGGTGTATTTTTTATGGATGAAAAAGAATTGAAAGGGAAAACAAGTAACTATGGAGAATTTGTTACTTCGTATTTTTATTGGTTGGGAATGGATGACCAAAGAAAAAGAGCAGAAGAATTACAAAAGATGACGGAGAAGAAGAATAAAGAGTAATGTTTGCACTAGAAAATCTTTAAAAGTAGTGAATTATATGCTATAATATACCCTATAAAAAGAAAGGAAAACTAAATGGCATCAATAACAGAAATAAAAAATAGGCTACCACAGAAATTCGTAGAAGAATTATATGAAATGTTTTCACCGGGGATTGTAGATAATATCTTTAGAGGAATAGCAGAAAAAAGATTTACAACACTAAGAGTAAATACTTTAAAATATAATATACAGGACTTAATGAGATATTTTAAAGAAATCAATATAAAATTCGAAAGAGTATTATGGTATAATGATTCATTAATCATTAAAAATGCAAATGAAAAAGATTTGCAAAAGCTAGATATCTACAAAGAAGGAAAAATATATTTGCAAAGTCTTCCAAGTATGATTCCACCATTAGTACTCTCTCCAAAAACAGGTGAAAAGGTATTAGACTTAACTGCAGCTCCTGGAGGAAAAACAACAGAAATGGCAGCACTTATGAATGGTAAAGGATACATCTTAGCAAATGAATTAGACAAGCTAAGATGTGAAAGATTAAAATACAATGTAGAAATGCAAGGAGCAAATATTGTGGAAATTGTAAATGGCAGAGGTGAGAAGATAGGGGAAAACTACAAAGAACAATTTGATAAAGTATTGCTAGATGCACCTTGTAGTGGAGAAGGAAGATTTACAATTTATAATGTTCAAAGTTATAAACAATGGTCAGAAAAAACAGTAAATGAACTAGTGAAAATACAGAAAAAATTATTTAAAAGTGCATATGAAGCACTAAAGCCAGGAGGAACATTAGTATATTCAACTTGTACTTTAAATAGACAAGAAAATGAAAATATAATAGAATGGGCATTAGATAATTTTGAGATAAAGCAAGAAGAAGTAAAATTAGAAGTAAAACAGATGATGCCAGCATTTAATACAGATTCAAATAAAGAAATTAGCAAAGCAAAAAGAATACTACCATCAAAAGAAATGGAAGGATTTTTTGTAGCAAAATTTATAAAAAAGGAGCAATAAAATGAAGGACAGAATAATAGATTGTTTAGCATATGATGGAAAAGTAAGTATAAAATGTATTTCATCAACAAATTTAGTAGAAGAAGCAAGAAAATTACATGATTTAAGCCCAACGGCAACTGCTACTCTAGGAAGACTACTTACAATAACAAGTATAATGGGATACGAAACTAAAGAAGAAAAAGGATCTATAACAAACCAAATAAAAGGTGATGGACCAATAGGAATGGTAACAGCAGTTGGAGAATGTAATGGTAATGTTAAAGGATATGTAGAAAACTCAAAATTAGATTTACCATTAAACGAAGAAAACGGAAAGTTGAATGTAGGAAAAGCTGTTGGAAAATATGGAATGTTGTACATAATTAAAGACTTAGGAATTGGCAAACCATATGTAGGAATGACACCAATTGTTAGTGGAGAGATTGCAGAAGACTTTACTAATTACTTTGCAACATCAGAGCAAACTCCAAGTGTTATTGCACTGGGTGTATTAGTTGATAAAAATGGAGTAAAAGAAGCGGGAGGATATAAACTTTCGTTAATGCCAGATGCAACAGATGAAATAATCACAAAAATTGAAGAACAGGTAAAAAACATAGAACCAATAAGCAAAATGCTAGACGAAAACAAATCATTAGAAGAAATAGCAAAAGCAGTAATAGGAGATGAAAATCTACAAATACTATCAGAAGTTAATCCAGAATATCAGTGCAATTGCTCAAAAGAAAAGTGTGAGAAAGGTCTTATAGCAATAGGAAAAGAAGAGTTAGAAAAAATAATAAATGAAGAAGAAAAGATAGAGATTGTATGTAATTTCTGCAATAATAAATACACATTTACAAGAGAAGATTTAAAAGAACTAATACAAAAAGACTAAAATGAATTCGCCCAATAGGAAAGTCCTTTAGGGCGAATTTTATTATTTATTTTCATTTTGAGATTCAAAAGCTTCAATCAATTTATCTACAGTTCTATTATTTACAAATTGTTCAGCTTGTTTTATAGTAAATTCAAAAACTTTTGCATCACTGCTTCCGTGAGCCTTTACAACAGGTTTCTTTACTCCTAAGAATAAAGCTCCACCATATTCTTTATAATCCATCATCTTCTTAAATCTATTTAATGCAGGAAGAGTAGGAAGAGCACCAATGATAGAAAATATATTTTTCTTTATACTTTCATTTAAAGACTTCTTTATAAATTTACCCATTCCTTCAACAGTCTTTAAAAAGATATTTCCTGTAAATCCATCAGCTATAATAGCATCAACTTTACCAGAAAAGGCATCACGGCCTTCAATGTTACCAATAAAATTGATTCCTAATTCTTCAGATTTCTCTTTTAATAATTGATAACTTTCTTTTATTAACTCATTACCTTTCGTTTCCTCAGTTCCAATATTTAATAGACCAATAGCTGGATTCTCTATTTTTAGAGCATCACGAATATATATGTTAGACATTTGTGCAAATTGTAAAAGGTTAATAGGTTTGCAATTGGTGTTTGAACCACAATCCATAAGAACTAATCTTTTATGGTATGAAGGTAAAATACCAGCAATAGCAGGTCTGTCAATACCTTTAATTCTTCCAACTAACAAGGTAGCACCAGTTAAAAGTGCACCTGAATTTCCAGCAGAGATAAATACATCGCCTTTACCTTCTTTTAAAAGGTTAAATCCGACAACCATTGAAGACTCTTTTTTGCGCTTTATTGCAATAGTAGGAGTGTCTTCCATTTCTATAGTGTCTGGTGCATGATAAATTTTTAATTTTGGTGAAATTTCTTCAGCTGTTTTATTATAAAATTCTTTTAGTTTATTTTTTATTACATCTTCTTTTCCGATTAGCCATATCTCTGCATTAACTTGATTTATAGCAGCTACGGCACCTTTAATATTAGCATCAGGGGCATTATCTCCACCCATAGCATCTAATAAAATAATCATAAGTAAAACTCCTTTTTGATGATTGTATACTTTATATTGTATAACTTACAGTAACCAAAGTCAATGAGAAAAATAAAATTAAAAAATTTTATTAAAAATATAGGTTTAAAATAGATATGTCACAAGTACATTGAAAATAAAATATTGAAAAGAGAGCACAAAAATGATATTGTTTAAATGACGAAAAATAAACATATCGGAGGTGCTCTCTTATGAGTAATAATATCACAGATAGACTAAAATATAAAGAGTCAATAGTAAAATTTTCAAAAAAATATGGAGTAGCAAGAGCAGCATATAAATTTAGAGAAAGTAGAAGAACAATATATAGATGGAGAAATAGATATGATGGAACATTAGAAAGTCTAAAGGATAAATCAAGACGCCCACATTCGCATCCAAATCAGCATACAGAGGAAGAAATAAGATTAATAAAGAATTATAAAAGAAATAATAAAGATACAGGATTAGTAGTATTATGGATAAAATTACGTCAAGCAGGATATACGAGAACAATACAAGGATTATATCATGCAATGCAAAGATTAGGAATATATGAAAAGATACCAAGTAAAAAGAAGGAAAGTGAGCCAAATGAATGGGTATCAGGAGAATATCCAGGAGATAAAATACAAGTAGATGTTAAATATGTGCCGAAAAAATGTATGAGTAAAGAATTACAAGAAAGGGACGAAAAATTTTATCAATACACAGCAATAGATGAGTATTCAAGATTAAGATATACATGGTTTACGAATGCACATGATACATATGCATCAAGTGAATTTGTAAGAAGATTAGTAAAATATTTTCCATTTAAAATAAAGACAATACAAACAGATAATGGATTTGAATTTACAAATAGATTAAGTTGGCAAGCATTTTTGAAAGATAAAAAAACAATGTTTGAAAACACATTAGAAGAATTAGGATTAGAATATAAAGTAATAAAGCCACATACACCAAAACAAAATGGAAGAGTAGAAAGAAGTCATAGAAAAGATCAAGAAAGATTTTACTATAAAAGAGTATTTTATAGTTTAGAAGATTTAAGAAATCAAGGAAAAGAATGGAGAAAAGAATATAATAATTTTCCTATGAGGCTACTGGGATGGTTGAGTCCCAGGAAATTCATAAAAAAATATCATTATCTAATAAAACTAATTTGCAATATAAAGGATTATTAAAGTTATTAATAATTTTAGAAATTTTTTTATTTATCTTTTCTTCAAATTCTTCTTTTGAATTTGTTTTACTTCCCCATTCTTTTTGAGTAAGTTCAGCAACTTCTCTTAAAAATTTTTGTTTTTCTTTTATATATATATTTTTAGCATAGTGCCTCCACTAGTTTTTTTGACCAATATATTTTATAATTCCATGATAATGTGGATTTCCATGCCCTAAATCCATACTATATTCATCAGAAATTAAAATAGTATTAAAATCAGAAAAAAGTTCTAATATTTCTTTTTTAGAAAAATAACTTGAATAAGTATTATCTGAAACTTTATGAAAAACATTATTTTCTAAAGTATCAAAATCTGGAGTTTTGATTTTAAATTTTAGGCTAGGAT
>OLHG01001598.1_pt1 | contig 13546 bp, 11 predicted proteins | sample 1605971 | NCBI WGS metagenome assembly OLHG01 (sample SAMN03283289) | human gut metagenome | biome: human-associated habitat; material: feces | host: Homo sapiens | place: Peru | collected 2012 | reverse complement strand
TAATAGTAAGAATATGGGGCAATTTGAAAGAACATTAATAATTGTTGATGATAATAGTGAACTTCATTATATAGAAGGATGTACTGCACCAACTTATACAGAAGATGCTCTTCACGCTGCGGTAGTCGAGATATTTGTTGGTAAGAATTCTAAATGTCGTTATACTACTATCCAAAATTGGTCTAATGATGTATATAATTTAGTTACCAAAAGAGCTATAGTTGAAGAAAATGGTTTAATGGAATGGATAGATGGTAATGTTGGTAGTAAATGCAATATGAAGTACCCATGCTGTATATTGAATGGCAAAGGTGCAAGAGGAAGCTGTATTACTGTAGCAACAGCTAGTGGAAATCAGATTCAAGATACAGGTGCTAAGATGATTCATTTGGCACCTAATACAAAGAGTAATATTATTTCTAAATCAATTGCTTCTAATGGAGGTAATGCTACATATCGCGGTACAGTTAGAATTGCTAAGGATGCTGTTAATTCAGTTAGTAATGTTAAATGTGATACAATACTTTTAGATAAATTATCAAAGAGTGATACAGTTCCTACTAATATCGTTTTAAATGGTAGTTCTAGTTTGGAACACGAAGCAACTGTTTCCAAGATAGAAGAAGATAAACTATTTTATTTAATGTCAAGAGGTATTAATGAAGATAAGGCTAAAGAGTTAATTATTTTAGGATTTATTGATGCTTTTCGTGAAGAACTGCCAATGGAATATGCTGTAGAGTTAAATAGATTATTATCTTCAGTTATTGGTGGTGAATAATGAAATACTTTTTATCTGTTTTAGCTTTATTACTAATTATATTTACGGGTTTTGTTATCTACGATATGAAAGTAAATGAGTCATACGATAAGATAGTAGTAGAAAATGATAGTGTTATAATTGATAAATATTATATATATGGTGTTCATTTAAATTTTGAAGGTAAGTTTAATGTAGAGAATGACACTATGGAGTTAGTATTATATAATGGTAAAACTTTCTTGAAAACTAGTTATATTTATAATGATGGTGTTATTAAGTTTTCTGATAATGTTAATGATGGCTTTTATTTAGATAGTTTAGGAATTGGCAAGTATTACCTATTCTTAAGATCTAGTTATACTGATGAAAATGGCGTAGTTAATTATAAATATTACAGTGTTAAAAATAATACTAGTTATAATAATGCAGTATATTATACAATGAGTGATATAAATAATAAGATAGATATTAATTTTGATAATAAGTATGGGACAATGACTTTTATTGTAAAGAAAAATTATGATAAAGACATTTATGATGTTGTTGTTGATGCTGGACATGGTGGTGCTGATGAAGGAGCGTACGGTAACGGCTATGATGAAATAGATTTTACAGTAGAATATGCTAAGTTATTGTTGGATAAGTTAAATAGTCTTGGATATAAAGTTAGATTAACTTGGGATAGTAGTAAAGTTAGTAGTGATAAGAAAATTAATGAATATGGTCCTGGAGGAAGAGCAGTAATCCCTAATGAAGTAAAAGCTAAGTATTTAATATCTATTCATATTAATAGTGGTGCTAAGAGTGTTAGTGGTATTGAAGTATATACGGCAAGTGGGATTAATTATGATTTCGCTAGAGATATTGCGAATAATATTGTTAATTATACAGGAATTGGCGTATCACGTAGTAGATTAAACAAGTTTTATGATGGTGTTTATACACGTAATTTTACTGATGAAGATGTAAAACATTCTTTAGAAGAGTATGCAGAAAAGGGTATAAAAGCCTATGATGTAAGTACTAAATCAAGTTATTATTATATGATAAGAGAAACAGGTGGAATAATTACCGGAGCATATGTTGATGATAGAAATGATAAAACTAATTATAATCTTTATTATAACAGTAATGTCGCTTGTGAAAGTTATTTACTTGAACTTGGTTATATTACCAATGCTAATGATGTTGATATTTTAGTAAATAAAAAGAATGAATATATAAATGCAATAGCTGATGCTTTTGTTAAAAATATGGAAAGAAATAAACAAGAAGAAAGTGAAATTGTACAAATTGTTTCTTAAAAATGTTTATATCTTTCTCTTTTTGTTGAGGAATTGTTTTGCTCATGGTATAATTTAGATAGGTGAATAAATTGTGAATTTAAAAGATAAATTGAATATATTTAAAAAAGAGTTAGTTGGAAATAATAAATTAACTACTGATCATAAACGTATAATTAAAGATTTTTTTGAAAGTGGTAGTATTCGATTAACAAAAGAACAATATGATTTTTTAAAGAGAATATATTTAATAGATGGTTATGTTGTTGGAATGCATAAAACTAGTGCTTTTAATGTAAAACATATTTTTGAAGTTGGACTTTATAATTATAATTATATAGAGAAAAAATCTAATAGTCTTTCTAATACTGTTATGTCTACTTCTTTGCTTTTTCCATTACTTTCTTATCACCAACCAAGTTATGCTACGGTAATTCTAATGTTTCCTAATGAAATTTTAGAGGGGAAAAGAGGTTTGTTTGAAAAACTTAATGATGGTCGTTGGGGAATTCCTTCTCAATATATTGTTGGGGCATTAATGGATGGTAAAGTCGTTCAAAATAAGAATCATTATAATCCATATTATTTTAATCCAAGAGCTTCTTTTGTTGATGATATTAGTTCTTTAACAATTAGAACTAAACCACAAAAGTTAGCAGAAATAGACTATTGTGATAAGTTTTTTAATGAACAATTAGAAAAAGGAAGAGGTTTTGGTAGATAAATGTGAAAAAAATAAAAAAGTTGTATATTTGGTTACTTTTTTATTTTTTTTGTTAATATTTTTAATTTTTATTGTATTTTTAGTTAATAAATTTTATAAATAAAAAAATCTGAGTAAACTATTTAACTAATATTAATTTTTTTAATTTGATTTTACTTTTTTTAGGTGCTAATATGGCGCTTGGAAAGGAGGTAAAAGAATGCTAAATCATGTTATTTTGGTTGGAAGACTTACTAATACACCTGAGGTTAAAGTACTTGATAATGGGAAGAAAAGAAGTTCAGTAGTGCTTGCCGTGCCACGTAATTACAAAAATTCAAATGGTGAATATGAAACAGATTTTGTTGATTGTGTTTTATGGACAACAGTGGCAGAAAATACTGCTGAATACTGTAAAGTTGGTGATATGATTGGAGTTAAAGGTAGACTTCAAAGTAGATATGTAGAGAATACTGAAGGCGTTAAAAAGAAAAAAACGGAAGTTGTGGCTGAGAGAATTACTTTTTTAAGCTCAGCTAGGTCAAAAGAAGAGTAATTAATGGTATAATAAATGTGTTAATGTTATGGAAAGAAGGTTTATATGATAGTTGGTAGTAGAATTAAAGACTTAAGAATAGAACAAAATCTATCTCAACAGCAGTTGGGTGATTTATTAGGGGTGTCAAAAGTTAGTATTTGTGGTTATGAGAACGGTAGTAGAATACCTAGTTTAGATATATTTAATGCTATGATTAACATATTTGGTGTTAGTGCTGATTATTTGTTAGGTAGGGAAGTTTCTGTTGTTGGTGAAGAAGAATCTGATTATTTAGCACATTTATCTAAAGAAGAAGTAAACTTAGTACGAGAATTAAGAAAGTTTCCAGTACTTTATAGTAAACTAATGAAAGATACAACTAGATATTTAAGTCTAATTAGTAAAAAATTAAAGTAATTAAAAAAGCTTATAGAATATTATTTGTTTTATAAGCTTTTATATGATTGTTATGTGAAAAATTATTTGTTTTGATACAGAAAACCAACATATTTTCTGTAAAGTTAAATTATAGTACGGTAGCGATTATCGGAATTTAAGTCTGCGGGCGAAGTATTTTAGTACTTCTATGAAACAGAAAATCCATCACCGTGAGGCGATGTAAGCAAATTTATTTATTTCTATTTGAATAAATAAATTGCTTTTATATATTGTTTTTGGTATAATTCTAATAAGAAAAGAGATGATATTAGTATGGATATAAAAGACATATTTACAAAAAATTATTTAAATAAAGAAATAACTGTATGTGGATGGATTAGAAATCATCGTAAGCAAGCTAATTTTGGTTTTATTTCTTTAAGTGATGGTACAATACAAGATTGCCTTCAAGTTGTTTATACAAAAGATTTAGAAGATTTTGAAGAAATTAGTAAGTATCATATCGGAGCATCAGTAAAGATTATTGGTACAGTAGTTGAATCAGAAGGTGCAGGACAAGATATCGAAGTAAAGGCTAGTAAAGTTATTTTACTTGGGGATTGTCCGGAAGATTATCCTATTCAACCCAAAAGACATACTAGAGAATATTTAAGAAGTATGGCATATTTAAGACCTAGAACTAACTTATTTCAAGCAGTATTTAGAGTTAGAAGTTTAGCAGCTTATGCTATTCATGAGTATTTTAGAAAAAACAATTATGTATATGTACATACTCCATTAATTACAACAGCTGACTGTGAAGGTTCAGATCAAATGTTTAAATTAACTACTTTAAACTTAAATGATTTACCAATGGTAGATGGACATGTTGATATGTCGAAAGATTTATTTGGTAAACAAGCATTTATTACTGGTAGCGGACAATTACATGGTGAAACTTTTGCTCATGCATTTAAAAAGATATATACTTTTGGACCAACATTTAGAACAGAGAATTCTAATACTAAGACACATGCTAATGAGTTTTGGATGATTGAACCTGAAATATGTTTTTGTGATTTAGAAGAACTTATGAATATAGAAGAAGACTTCTTAAAGTATATTGTTTCTTATATTTTAGAAAATGCTAAAGAAGAAGTAGAGTTTTTTGATAAGTTTGTTGAAAATGGATTAAAAGATAAACTTACCAAGTTAATTAATTCTAAGTTTGCAAGAATTGATCATAAAGAAGCTATAGATATATTGCTTAAAGCTGATAATAAGTGGGAATTTACACCAACTTATGATGGCGATATTGCTAAAGAGCATGAAAGATATTTAACTAGTTATTTTAATGGACCAGTATTTATTAAAAATTGGCCAAAAGATATAAAAGCATATTATATGAAATTAAATGATGATAATAAGACAGTGGCAGCAGTTGATTTAGAAGTTCCAGGTTCTGGAGAATTAATGGGCGGTTCACAAAGAGAAGAAGACTACGATAAGTTAGTTACACGTATGAAAGAATTAAATATTGATACTAAAGAAATAGAATGGTATATTAACTTAAGAAGATTTGGTACGACTGTTCATTCAGGATTTGGTATGGGATTTGAAAGATTACTTATATATTTAACTGGTGTAGATAATATAAGAGATGTAATTCCTTATCCGAGAACTCCAGGAAATTGTGATTTTTAGTTAATGTATAGACAATCAAGTATTTAGATTTGATTGTCTTTTTATTTTTTAGGTAATATGATTTTTAATTTTTTTTCAAAAATTACCAATTATTTTTTTCTTGTTTTAGAAAATAATAAGAATAAAAGGAGGTATGAAATGAAAAAAGTTTTATTTTTATCTTTAGGAATGATTTTAATGTTAACTGGATGTGGAGCTGGAGCTACTAATACGATGAGTTGTAGTTATGAAGTTAAAAATGGGACATTAACTACGAAGACAAAGTATGATGTTGACTATGAAGGTAAAGAAATTAAAAAAGTTAGAATTACTTATGATTATAAGCAAAATACAGTTAATGATACTGACGGAGATGGAAAGAAAGATATTGATGGCGTGGGTACTGGTACTGATGGTACAACAAATGATACTCAAAAAGATAATGATGGTATTATTGATGGAGTTATAGGTAGTGCAATTGATAAAGTTATTCAAGGTACTTCAGCAGTTATTTTAGATGTTGCCGGAATTAAGAGTAGGCACGCTACTGTTCAAAGTACATATGGTAATATTGCGGGCTTTTCAGTGCAAAATACTACTGATACAGATAATAATTATATGGTTAATTATTTAATTGATTATGATAAGATAAGTGATACTGATTTAAATACTTTAAATTTATCTAGAGATATTAATACATTTAGAGATAATTACACTAAACAAGGCTATACTTGTAAGTAATTACTCTTTTTCTTTGATTATCTTGCTTGAATGTCTTAAGTATTTGTTATATAATAAATAATGAATAGAGGCGAGATTAATGGAAAAGTTTAAAACAATGGATGCAAATGAAGCAGTAAGTACGGTGGCTTATAAATTTAGTGAACTATGTGGAATATATCCGATTACTCCAGCATCACCTATGGCAGAAAATGTTGATGTTATTTCAAATACGGAAACTTATAATTTTTGGAATAATAAAGTAAAAGTTGTTGAAATGCAGTCAGAAGCGGGAGCGATTGCTTTAGTACACGGGGCATTACAATCTGGAGTATTAGCTTCGACGTTTACTGCTAGTCAGGGATTACTTTTAATGATTCCTAGTTTATATAAAATTGCCGGAGAGATGTTACCGCTTGTTATGCACGTAGCAGCTCGAAGTTTGGCAACACATGCTCTTAGTATTTTTGGGGATCATCAAGATATATATGCTGTTAGGTCTACCGGAGGATGTATGTTATGCTCAGCTAATCCACAAGATGCTTATTTGATGGCAAATATTGCACATTTATCAGCAATTAAATCTTCATTACCATTTATTAATTTTTTTGATGGTTTTAGAACTAGTCATGAAATAGATAAGATTAAATTAATAGATTTTGATAAGGTTAAGAGGCTTATTGATAAAGAGGCATTAAAAAAATTTAGAGATAAAGCTATGAGTAATGAAAATTACAATACTAGAGGTACTGCTCAAAATGACGATATATATTTTCAAAATACTGAGGCTAGAAATAAAGATTATGTTGATGTAGTTAATACAGTTGAGGATTATATGAAAGAAATTAACAAAATAACAGGAAGTGATTTCAAGCCTTTTAATTATTATGGAGCTGAGGATGCAAGGGAAATAATTATTGCTATGGGTAGTGTATGTGATACGATTAGAAATACCGTCGATTATTTAAATCTACAGGGAAAATCTTATGGGATGGTAGAAGTTCATTTATATAGACCGTTTAGTGCAAAACATTTACTCGAGGTAGTTCCTAAAACTGTTAAGAAGATTGCTGTTTTAGATAGAACTAAGGATCCTGCTCAAAATGGTGAACCTTTGTATTTGGATGTAATTTCGGTATTTAAGGATTTAGATATTGAAATTATTGGGGGAAGATATGGATTATCTTCAAAAGATACGACTCCGAGTCAGATTAAGAGTTTATTTGACTTTATGAATAGTGATAAGAGACATAGTAATTTTACAATAGGAATTAAAGATGATGTTACTAATTTGAGTATAGATATTGATGAGAATTTTATTATTCCTAATAATATGACAGAGTTTTTGATATATGGATATGGATCAGATGGAATGGTATCTACTTCAAAGGATATGATTAAAATTATTGGGGATCATACGGGTAAGTATGTGCAAGGTTATTTTCAATATGATTCAAAAAAATCTGGGGGAGTTACTAGAAGTCATATGAGAATTTCTGATAAGGAAATTAAGGCTCCTTATTATGTTAGTAATCCTTCATTGGTGGTTGTTTCTAAGGAAGAATATATTTATAAGTATGATATTTTAGATAATCTGATGGATAATGGTACTTTGTTTTTAAATACGAGAATGGATAGTGATAAGTTAGTTAGATCACTTCCTAATAAAGTTAAATATTTATTAGCTAAGAAGAAGGTTAATTTTTATACGATAGATGCTTATAAATTAGTTAATGAGTTGGGACTTAAGAATAAAATTAGTACTTGTATGGAGATATGTATTTTTGATATTATTAAAATTTTAGATATAGATTTAGTTAAAGATATTATGAAGAATACAAATGAGAAAAGGTTTGCTCATAAAGGGGATAATGTTGTACAGGTAAATAATAGGATTGTGATGGAATCTACTCTTCATATTAATAAGATTACAGTTGATGAGGATTGGATTAATTTAAAATATACGGAGAGAGAGGATTTATCTATTGAAGAAATGATTGGGTTACTTAAAGGAAATGAATTACCAGTTAGTGCCTTTTTAGAGAGAAAATCGGGAATATATCCGGGGGGAAGTACTAAATTTGAAAAAAGAGATATTGCTGAGAATGTTCCTTGTTGGAATAAAGATAATTGTATTCAGTGTAATCAATGTGCTTTTGTTTGTCCACACGCAGTAATTAGACCTTTTTTACTTAAGGAGGATGATCCTTATGAAAATGGAATTTTAAGTGTTTTTCCAAAGAATAAAAAATATGCGATTGGAATAAGTTACAAGGATTGTACGGGATGTGGTGTTTGTGCTAATGCTTGTCCTGGTAAACTTGGAAAGAAAGCTTTGGAAATGAAGAAGTATGATAAGAATATTTATACGAATGATGATTTTGAATATTTAGAAAAGAATAAAGAAGAGTATGATCCTAAAATTGTTAATGTTAAAAATTTGGAGTTTGTAGAACCTAAATTTGAATTTTCTGGAGCATGTGCTGGTTGTGGGGAAACAGCTTATCTTAAAAATTTAACACAATTATTTAATGATAATTTATTTATCGCTAATGCAACGGGATGTTCTTCAATATATGGGGCTAGTGCTCCTTCTACACCATACTCTATTCCTTGGGCTAATAGTTTGTTTGAGGATAATGCAGAATTTGGTTTAGGTATTAAACAGGGAATTAATATTAAAAGAAATAAGATTAAGAAATATATGGAAGAGAATAGTTCTCCGGACTTTGATTTATGGGTTAATAATATGGATAATTATGAAATCTGTAAGGATGTTTATAAGAGAATTGATTTTAATAAGCATACATATTTAAAGGAACTTAGAGATTATATTGTTCCTAAATCTGTATGGATTGTTGGTGGAGATGGATTTGCTTATGATATTGGATATGGAGGATTAGATCATATACTATCAACAAATGAGAATATTAATATTTTAGTTCTTGATACGGAGGTATATTCTAATACTGGAGGACAGTCTTCAAAATCTAGTAATCTTGGTTCTATTGCTTCATTTACAGCTAATGGAAAAAATAATTATAAAAAAGATTTAGCTAGAATTGCAATGTGTTATCCACACGTATATGTTGCTTGTGTTAATATTGGTTATAATAAGGAACAGTATTTAAAGGTTTTACAAGAGGCTAATAATCATAATGGACCTTCAATTGTTATTGCTTATGCGCCTTGTATTGAACACGGGATAAAAAAAGGAATGGAACATAGTTTAGATGATGCTTATTTAGCTTCAAAATGTGGATATTTCTTGACATTTAGATATAATCCTCAAAATAAAGTTTTTACTTTGGATTCGAAGGATGTTGATTTTGATAGGTATGATGAATTTTTATCTAATGAGAATAGGTATGCAAATTTGAAAAAGATTAATCCTAGTGAGGCAGATAAGTTATTGGATAATCAAAAAGAATGGGCAAAGGCTAGATACGAATATTATAGTAAACTTTAAAATTGGATGTATAATTATTTTGTTATGGGAGATAATAATAATGTCATATGATAGATATGACTTAAATATATGGTCAGAAAGTAATAGGTTATATACCTATAGTCTTTTCTGACTTTTTTCTTTATATTACTGGTAGTTAAATAATTTTACAAATTATTTTTTATATGATAAAATGAATATGGAAGTGAAAAGATGGATGTAAATATGATTAATGTTATTACTTTGGCTTATATGGGAGATGCTGTTTATGAGGTATATATAAGGGAGGATTTAATTAAAAAGGGAATTGCTAAGGTAGAGGATTTACAAAAAGAAGCTATTAAGTATGTATCTGCGAAAAGTCAGGCTAGAATACTTAAGTACTTACTTGATATTGGTTATTTGAGTAATGAGGAGATAGATGTTGTTAAACGAGGTAGAAATTATAAGAGGGGAAGTCATCCTAAAAATACGGATATAATTACTTATAAGAATTCTACAGGATTTGAGGCATTAATTGGATATTTGTATTTAAGTGATAAGATTGATCGAGTTACAGAAATTGTTAATTTAATATTGGAGGAATATGATGAAGAAATGGTTTAAGGTGGTGACTTTTAGTTTATTTTTACTTTTAGTTACTGGTTGTGGGAAGAAAGCTTATAAAACGATTGATGCAAATGAAGCTATGAATTTAATTAATAATAATAATAATGTAGAGATAATTGATGTAAGAAATATGGATGAATATAATACTGGTCATATTGCTAATGCTAAAAATGTTCCTTTAGAAGGGATAGATAATATTAGTTATGATAAGAGTACGATAATCATTTTATATTGTGCTAGTGGAATGAGAAGTATGAAGGCAGCAGAGAAATTAAGCGAAATGGGATATACTAATTTATATAATTTAGATGGTGGTTTATTAAATTGGGGTTTTGATTTGGAGTGATTTAAATGTATATATATGGAAAAAATGTAGCTAAAGAGAAGATTAAGAGTGGGGAAAAGATTAATAAAATTTATTTAGCGGAAAAGTTTAATGATTCAGAAATTATGAGTTTAATTAAAAAATATGGGATTAGATATACTTTTGTTCCTAATAAATTTTTAGATAATAAAGTTGATGGGGTTCATCAGGGAATTATATTAGAAGTTGATGAGGTTGAAACTTTTGATTTTGATTATATTAAGGGTATTAATAAGAAAAATCCGATAATTGTGTTACTTGATCACATAGAAGATCCACATAATTTTGGAGCAATTATAAGAACGTGTGAGGCACTAGGAATAGATGGAATTATTATTCCTAATGATAGGGGTGTCTCTATTAATGCGACGGTTGTTAAAACTAGTGTAGGTGCTATTTATAATATGCCAATTATTAAAGTGGCTAATTTAGGAGTAGCTATTAAGAAACTTAAGGAAATTGGTTATTGGGTTATTGGTACAGATATGGATGGTACTGATTATACAGAATTAGATTATAATATGCCAATTTGCTTAATTATTGGTAATGAAGGAAAAGGAATGAGTAGAGTTTTACAAGATAATTGTGATTTTGTGGCTAAAATACCAATGATTGGAAAAATTAATAGTTTAAATGCTTCGGTTTCTTGTGGAATTGTTTTAGCAAGAATTGTGGCTAGTAAAAGGTAATTATGGAATATAATGATTATGAGTTAGTATTATTGGCACAAGAGGGCAATGAGGATGCTAGTAATTTAATTTATCAAAAGTATAAACCAATTGTTGTAAAAAAGAGTAAAAATGCTATTATATATGCGACACATCACGGGATAGAAATTAGTGATATTATGCAAGAGGGGTATATTGGGTTAGAAGAAGCGATAAAAAGTTTTTTACCTGGAGATAATAAGGCGACTTTTTATACATTTGCTAATTTATGTATAGATAGAAAAATAGTTAATTATTTAAGAAAGTCAACAAAGGGAAAAGAAAAAGTATTAAATAATGCTATTGCTATTGATGAAAATATGGAGAAAGTTATTAAGGATAATACCGATATAGAAAAAGCATTTTTATTAAGGGATTATGAAGAAAAGATTATCGAAAAGATAAGAAAAGAATTAACTGAATTTGAATTAAAAGTTTTTGAATTAAAAATTAGGGGATATGATTTTTTAGAAATTGCTAATAGTTTAAATAAAGATGTTAAGTCTATTTATAATACTTTTCATAGAATTAAGATTAAAATTAAGAAAGTTTTTGAAGAAGATAACTAGAAATAGTTATTTTTTTATTTATTAGATAATACAAACAAATGTATTATTTAATCTTGACAGATATTTTTAATTATGTTATGATAGTGGTAGTTTTATGGAAGAAATTAGTTAAACAAATTTGTTAATTTTGTTATATAATATGAACTTGGAAGTGAGAAAAATGGATAAGATTATTGTTAAGGGTGCTAGAGAAAATAATTTAAAAAATATTGATATTGAAATACCTAAGAATAAGTTAGTGGTTATGACTGGGGTTTCAGGTTCTGGAAAGAGTAGTCTTGCCTTTGATACGATTTATGCTGAAGGACAGAGAAGGTATATTGAAAGTTTAAGTGCTTATGCTAGACAATTTCTTGGGGGGAGTGAAAAGCCTTTAGTAGATTCAATTGAGGGATTGTCTCCTTCAATTAGTATTGATCAAAAGAGTACAAATAAGAATCCTAGATCTACAGTAGGAACTATTACTGAGATATATGATTATTTAAGACTTTTGTATGCTAGAGTAGGAGTTCCTTATTGCCCAAGGCATCATGTTCCAATTACTCAACAAAGTGTTGAAGAAATGACAAACAAAGTTTTAGAACTTGACACTGGAACTAGGATTATGGTAATGGCTCCAATTGTAAAGGGGGAAAAAGGTACTCATAAAGATACATTAGACCAGCTTAGAAGAGACGGTTTTGTAAGATGTAAAATTGATGGTGAAATTAAAGATCTTAATGAAAATATAGAATTAGAAAAGAATAAGAAACATATTATTTTAGTTATTGTAGATAGATTAGTTGTAAAAGATGAGATTAGATCTAGATTATACGATTCGATTGAAACGGCTTCAAAAATTGCTAAGGGAAAGATTATTATTGATTTACCTGATACTAAAGAAGAAATGCTTATGAGTGAGGATTTTGCTTGTCCTTATTGTGACTTTTCTTTGTTAGAGTTGGAACCTAGAATATTTTCTTTTAATGCGCCTTATGGAGCTTGCCCTGATTGTAAGGGATTGGGAGTTAAGTTTAAGTTGGATATGGACTTAGTTATTCCTGATAGAAATTTATCTATTAATAATGGGGGAATTAAACCATTTAATATTGATGATGATAATATTAATAGGACACAAATTGAAACAGTTGCTAAGTATTATGATATTGATTTAGATATGCCTATCAAAGATATTCCTAAGGATAAGATGAATATTGTTTTATATGGTTCTCCAGATATATTGGAATTTAGATATACTTCTAAAAATGGAAATACCAGAAATGCGAAGGATTATTTTGAAGGGGTTATTACTAATTTAGAGAGAAGGTATATTGAAACTAAGAGCACTTGGATTAGAGAATGGATTGAGGGATATATGAGTGAGAGTGTATGTCCTACGTGTAAGGGTGCTAGACTTGGTGAAGGGGCTTTGTCAGTTTTAATTAATAAGAAGAATATATATGAGACTAGTTGTTTATCTATTAGAGATTTAAGAGACTTTATTAATAATCTAAAATTATCTGATGAGAAGAAGGAAATTGCCACATTATTAATTAAGGAAATTGATAGTAGATTAGATTTTCTTATTAATGTGGGATTGGAATACTTAACACTTAATAGAACTGCAGGAACTTTATCAGGTGGAGAAAGTCAAAGAATTAGATTGGCTACGCAAATTGGTTCTAAGTTAACTGGTGTTTTATATGTATTAGATGAACCTAGTATTGGTTTACATCAAAAGGATAATCAAAAGTTAATTAATTCTTTGTTAGAAATGCGAGATTTGGGTAATACTTTAATTG
>OLHG01001597.1_pt1 | contig 13561 bp, 11 predicted proteins | sample 1605971 | NCBI WGS metagenome assembly OLHG01 (sample SAMN03283289) | human gut metagenome | biome: human-associated habitat; material: feces | host: Homo sapiens | place: Peru | collected 2012 | reverse complement strand
CATCATAATGATTGAGATAAGCCATTTCAATCATATACATCTGTCTATCAAAGAACTTTGCACGTTTATCTTCATCATGAATCACAACAAGAGAAGACAATTCATCTTTAATATAATGTGTATCCATTTCATTCAGGTTAATCCAGTTATCTGGATTCTTATATTGATGCACATATTTCAAATGCATCTTTACATTAAAGCTGTCTTCATTAAGCGATTGAATATAACCTGACATTTCTTTAATCTGTTTATTGATTTCATCTACATAATCCTGATCGGATGCATTTTGTTCGAGTGCATAAAGAATATCAACACGTAACTTATAGATACGTTGAGAGAGTGATTCTATAATACCTGATTTTTCAGGACGCTGGTCTACTCTGAAGTAATCCATATTTCCTAGGTAATCAAATATCAAGAATCCTTTCTTGTCATCTCCTGGACCAAACAAGTCTGTTCTTAGTCTTGTTCCTCTTCCAATCATCTGCCAGAATTTTGCTTTACTTCTTACTTTCTTAAAGAATACAAGATTAACGATATCTGGTACATCTATACCTGTATCTAGCATATCTACACTAATAGCTATTTGAGGGTAACTGTCTGTTTTACTGAATCGATCTATCGCATTTTGTACAAATTTTGTATTAAATGTAATCACTTCAGCAATCTTCCCCTTATATTCAGGATAGAGTATATCGAATCTCTCTTTAATCTTATTGGCATGATTTTGATTGGCAGCGAAGATAATGCTTTTTCCTATCTTATCTCCTCCTTCAATTTTAATACCATGTTCCATCAAATCTCTGATCACAGTATCAATAGTATTAATGTTAAAAACAAATTTATTCATTTCACTTGAAGTGATTGTATCAGTATTAGAGAAGTGTTCTTCAAATTCTTTCTTCTCTTCATCTGATAACTCATCATAGTGAATACCTTCCTCTAGAAACTTCATTTTAGTTTCATAAGAATGGTAGCTGACTAAGTATTTGTCTTTGACGGCTGTTTCATATTCATAAGCATATGTAGGGACACCTGTTTCTAAATCAAATATGGAATATGTATTAGCCCCAATACTATCTTTAGGTGTTGCGGTTAAACCTATGAGTAAAGCATCAAAGTAATCAAATATATCTTTATATTTGTTGTAAATACTACGATGGCTTTCATCAAGAATAATGAGATCAAAGTGTCCTGGTGTGAATAAACGATTACCATCTTTACTTCTTGTTTCATCGATTGCATTCATCATTGTAGGATAAGTACTAAAGATCATTCTTGATACTTCTGGGTCTTCTTTGTTTTCACATAGATTACAAGTCGTCAGGGAAGGAAGAAGGTTTACAAAGTTCTTCTTTGCCTGATTCACTAATGCAGTACGATCGGCAAGGAATAGTATATTCTTTGCCCAATCTGCTTTAGTCAATACATCTACCAAACTAATCGCTACACGTGTTTTACCACTCCCTGTTGCCATGACAAGTAATGCTTTACGACTTCCCTTTTCAAAGTCTTCACATGTTCTTACAATGGCTTCTTTCTGATAATAACGGTTTGTGATGGCATCTTGTATAACAGGTTTAGAAATACTTCTACGCGTATCTCTTCTATCTATAAGTAACTGTATTTCATCCTGTGAGAAGATAGAAGAAACCATTCTATCTGGATACATCATGTCATCCCAGATAAATGTTTCAAAACCATTTGTATAGAATATAACAGGTCTTAACCCATATTCTTGTTCAATACAGTCCGCATAAAGTTTTGCCTGGTTACGTCCTACACGAGGATCTACACTTGTTTTCTTTGCTTCTACAACAGCAATAATCTTTCCTGTTCTTCCACGTAATATATAATCCACAAAACCTTCTTTTGAATCTGTTGGCATATGATGAACAGGATATTCTTCCTCTACATTTGTATCAAAATCCCATCCTGCTTCCTTCAGCATTAAATTAATATAAAGCTGTCTTGTCCTCCATTCAGGAATCTTATTCACATCAACATATTTAACAGCTTTATCTTCTTTTCTCTTAGCTGCCCCTTGTCTTCTTAATTCCTCATTTTCAGCAACTAATCTAGCCAGTTCTTCTTTTTGTTTTTCTTCTTTTTCTTTCTGTTTATTAAGAATATCTCTTACCTGTTCTTTTAGATCCTTATTCACAAACATATGTGTTTGATCAGGTAACTTAGTAGGATCAAATTCAGGTAATTGTTGTTGATAGTCTATTCCATAAGAATAATTCATCCAGTTAACAAGTCTATAGAGATTATTTAAAGCAAGAACTGCTTCTTCTCTTTTTACTTTTCTACTTGTATGTACTGCAAAGTTCCCTAAAGTAATAACGTATCTAATTCCTTCATAGACTTCTGTAGGAATAATTTGTTTAAATGTATATTCATTGACTAAAGCACTTAGATTATCTCTATAAGGCATCTGTAAGTCTATGTCATTCTTATACATGTAATGTACTGCTTGTTCTAATGCACGTCTTGTAAGTATTGCACAGTTAGCAGGTGATACCATTAATCCTTTTTCTGCTTCTATACATGTAGAAGCAAAGTCCTGGAATTCTGTTTTGTTTTTTAAAAAAGTAAAGTTCAACAGTATCATCTCCTTTATGTTTCTATTATATCCTAAAAAAGAAGTTTATTGGGAATAATTGTGGTTACCTTATCTATTTAACTTAGAGAATAGTATACTTTAGCTATATTCTATGGAGGTGATTTTATGGATTCAAAGCAACATGATGAATTATTGGAATTACTTGAGAAGTCTGAAGAGGATGTTAGAAATGGTAGAGTAGCACCTATAGAGGATACTTTTAAAGAATTGAGGGATATGTTAGGCAGTGGTGAATAGCAGCTAAGGCTGCTTTTTTAGTGGTTAGAAGGTTATGGATTATAAGAGAAACAGTGAGTGGTTACTGAGAAATTTTGATTTATCACCCGCATTTAACTCCTTTCTAGTCCTTCAATAAAGACTTTAATTCTTCAATACTCTTTTCTATCTCTTTATTAAGTGCTTCAATATCACCTAATATCTCATGAGTAGGACGATACTCAACCTTCTCATAAACAATCTCTTTATACTTATTAATAGAAAGATCATAATCATTCTCTGCAATCTCTTCCTTAGGTACAAAGAAACTCTGTTCTGTTCTCTTTCTATCCTTTTCTTCATCTAAATGTTCATATCTATGAATAATATCAGGAATATCATTCTCTTCTACTGGTGAACGTTTATCATCTAATGACTGACCATCAGCTTTCATATCATAAAACCAGACATTATCAGTACCACCTGTAGTTGTCTTAGTAAATACTAATATAGCTGTAGATACACCTGCATAAGGTTTAAACACACCACTAGGCATAGAAATAACTGCATGTAACTGGTTATTCTCTACTAGTTCTTTTCTAATACTCTTATGTGCTTTACTAGAACCAAATAATACACCATCAGGTACGATACAAGCACATCTACCACCTATCTGTAATGAACGTAAGAATAACGCAATAAATAATAATTCTGTTTTCTTAGTCTTACATACAGATAATAAATTTTCTGCTACTACCTCATAGTCTAATGACCCCTTGAATGGCGGATTTGCAAGGATTAAAGAATACTTATTCTCATCAATATTCTGTTGTGAAAGGCTGTCTCTATATTCTATTTGTGGATTATCTACATAATGAGAAATAAGGTTCATAGCCCCAATTCTAAGCATTGTAGAATCCATATCAAAGCCATTAAACATCTTATTATTAAAGTGTTCTAAAAGTTTATCATCTAAGAATAGTTCTTTATGATTTTCTCTTAAGTATTCTTCAGCACCAATAAGGAACCCTGCAGTCCCCATTGCTGGATCACATATTGTATCTGTAGGTACAGGTTTTACAAGATTTACCATCATATCAATAATATGTCTAGGTGTTCTAAACTGTCCATTTGTACCAGATTTTGCAAGTTTCTTTAATAGATGTTCATATAAGTCCCCTTTTATATCTGTTTCTTCTGTATTGAGACCATCTATTCCTGTGACTACTTTCTGTAGCAAGTTAGGTGTAGGAATCTTAAAGATTGCATCTCTCATAAATCTAGCATAAGAAGATTCACCATCACCCTTCAAATTCTTAATGAATGGGAATAATTCATCATTCATAATTTGATACATCTTATCAGCACTACCAATATCTTTAAAATGATGCCATCTCAAATATGGTTTATCTTTAGGAAATAAACCAACATAATCCATTCCAAATAGTTCAGCATCTGCTTCATTCTTTGTTTCTACTTCATCTAATTGTTTCATAAACATAAGATAAGTGAATTGTTCAATAACATCTAAAGGGTTAGTAATCCCTCCTGTCCAGAATGATTCCCATATCTTATCTACCTTATTTTTTAGTTCTCCTGTAAGCATAATAATCTCCTTATCTTTTGACATTATAGCATAGTACACTCCACTAAAAAAAGAAGACTTAACAACATAAGTCGTTAAGCCTCTAGAAATCTATTACTTTGTGATTGTAAATGTACGAGTAATAGGTGCTGCCAGATAGTTTCCACCTAAAGTCACTACTGTCATAGTGTATACACCAGGTTTAGTAGGTGCTTTAGTTGTACTAGAATAAGGCTTTAAGTTAGACTGTACACCAGTATATAAGTAATGAACGTTTTCATCAGAAACAGGTTTACCCTTATATGTAAGTGTAGCCTTGAAATCAAAGTTCTGAGCATCTTCTTTAGAAACCTTACCCTTAGTGAACTTCTGATTCCATGTTAATTTAACACCCTTTACATGGATTTTTACAAGTAATGCACCATTATTAATTGTTTTTAAGTTTGCCATTGCTTTTTCTAATTCGGCCTTTGCATTATCCACTTCAATTTGTGTTGCATTTTCATCATTATATACATCAGTTGCTGCTTTTAAGGCATCATTAAATGGAGTCCATGTAGCTTCTGTGTATTTTGTAGCTTCTAAACCACTTGCTTTATCGATGAGTGCTTTTAGAGCAGTTTTATCAACTTTAATTAGAATTAATTTTTCAATAGCTAACTGTAAATTTGAATATGCTGTATCAATTTCTTTTTGACTACTATCATCAGTATTCAATACTTCTTTTGCCCTATCTAGTGCTGATAAATATTCTTTATAGCTATTTGATGTATAATCTTTTTCATTGTATGTTTTAGCCACCAAATCAGCTAATGCTTTATTTGAACGAGTTATTACTTTTACAGTTGTTGTAACACCATTTGCAATTGTTCCTGTTACGCTATAAGTATCTGGTACGTTAACATCAATTGTATCTAAATTCCATGTAATTTCAGCCATTTCTTTTTTATTTAAATTATCATCCCCAGCAACAGTTACCATTGTTGGTAAAAGTGCTTTGATATCTTCTAAATTAGCATTAATAGCTGGGTGTAAATCTGGTATTTTAGATGTTATTTGAGTTATTGGTGTATCTGTTGTAATATAGAAATTTTGATATTTAGCATTTGTATTATATATTCCTAAGCCTACATAACCTTCATTATATTGACGATCAGATTCACTAATTACATGATTTATATATTCTACACCATTTACTAAGGCAACAATTTTATTACCGTCGACATTAATTTCTATATGGTATTTGTTATCAGGTGCTATTGCTAGGTTATTTGTACTTGCAAATGTATGATCATCTTTAAAATCAAACAAACGTACAGTGTTTCCATTTAATTGTAATGAATAACATCCATCCCATACATTTTTTGTTTTTGATTGGAAAATAAAGTTTAATATACCTGTTTGATATGTAGCATCTATTTCATATTTAAATTTATTTGTACTAATTTTATTCGCAAACATGAAGCCGTTGTCATTAGAAGATGCAGCATATGTTTCATCATCAACATGCCAGTTGCCAGCTACAGCTTTAAAATCACTTAAATTTGTTTTAAAATTATTTTTATAAATATGAACTGAACATTTTTTTGTAATATTTGGATTTTCTTTTGCTGCAACAGTGATTGTTGCGTCACCAGCTTTCAATGCTTTTAATACAGCTTTGCTACCATCTTGTTCTAAGGAAATAACATCCTTATTATCAACTGTATAAACTAAATCTTGAGATGATTCAGCTGGTGAAACCCAACTATTTAATGTAAATTCATCTCCTACATAGCCATCGATATTAGTTTTATTAATTCCTACAGATAGTGGTTTAGTTGGTGTTAATTTATCTGTCCAAATTGTTTTCATTGGATATATTGTAATGTTTCCAGTAGCATTACCATCAATACTATAAACACTTAAACCTTTACTTACTGGACTTGCAAAAATTTGCATTGCTCCTGCAACTGTATAATCCTTTGTAAATACTTCTACAGAACTGCGATCAACATAAATATGTAAATCAATTGAACCATCAGCATTCAATTCAACATTTTGACCACATACATTAAGTCGTTCACCTTTAACAACAATAACTCCTGATTTTAAACGATCAATAGTTAACTGTTTATTTTTTAGATTATATTTAACAACTGTTTCTTGATCATAACCTGTTCTAACTTTAAAACCTACTTCACTGCATTTACTATCTGGTTTTAAATGTGCAACAAGTTCATAACTATCACCACTAAAATTCTTTAATGGATTATTTTTTTCATTAATAGTAACGTCATTTAATTCAACTTTATTTGCTTTATCTCTTAATGTTTTATATTCATCAATTGGTGTTTGAGTTAAATAATATTTGCCAGAACTATTCTTCTTGATTCCTAATCTTAACTGTAAATTATATGTTCCGTTAAAAATAGTATTACCATTAGCATTAGGAATTGCATTATTAAAACCACTATCCCAAGTGTTCATCCAATTTAACGCAATAATATCTTGAGCTTTAAAATTATCCTTAGTTCCAAAATCTCCTCTATAATATGTCATTGCTGCGTATGAATCAGGACCAAAGTTCATAATTCCATCATTATCTTCATTTCCCATTCCACCAGCATTAGTACTTGCATATTGTTCATCAGGAACAAAAGACCATTTACCATTAACTTGTTTAAAATCACCTATTTTATATTTTCTTCCGCCACGGTCTAAGACCCATTTAACTTCGCCAGTTTCTTTATTATTTTCATCTTTAACTACTAATGGATATAAATCTGGACATTCAGTATGTAAATCTCCATAAACTGATTCAACTTGCCAATTAACTAAATTATCTGACGAATATATTCTTAATGGTCCTCCAGCGAGCACCATAAACCATTTATTTTCATATCTAAATACTTTTGGATCTCTACATGCAGTATTTTTTAAAGAATCGTCTGTCCAATTAATTAAGACTTTTCCTTCATCATATTTATGGAAAGTTTCACCATCTTTACTATATGCTGCAGTAATTTTTTGAACATCACTACCATTACCACCATTAGAAGTAATAAAGAATACAAGTCCTTCTTCACCTTCATTAAATATTGATGGTGCTGTTTTATGATCAGCAATTACTGCACACCCTGAATACATTGTTCCATATTCATCTGGATAAAATTGAATTGGCTGTTCTTTCCAATGAATCAAATCTGTACTTGTCGCATGAGACCAATGCATTGGTCCCCAATTTGGTGAATCATAGTATTGGTAAAATAAATGATATTTTCCTTTATAATATACTAGTCCACATGGATCATTACCCCATCCATCTTTTACAGAATAATGGTATTGACCACGATAATCTTCGTTATAGTATGATTCATCAGCTTGCATACGATGAACACGGATTCGATATAAAACCTTTGCATTTCCATTTCTTACTGTTAATGTATAAGTTTGTAAATCTTTGGTAACTGGCAAATTATTAATATCGACAATTTCTCCATTTTCATTAGTCGCAACAATTTGACTATCATTTTTAATTTCTGGAATTAAACTTACTGCTGTGGTACTGTTTGTAACATATGTAATGTAAACATATTGACCTTTAGAAAATGCAATTTGTTTATCAACTTTACCATTAATACTTTTAACACTCAAATTATCTAATTGAGGTGAATTAGTATCATCTATAGGTGTGCATTCAATATTTTGATATGTTACATTGCCATTCCAAATAAGTAAACCAAATTTACCACTTGTAAGAGCATCATTTTGTCCATAATGAGAATCTTCATTACGCTCATTCATCGTATAATCAGCAGTATTTATTACAAGTTGACCATTAATATAATAAACAATATGTTTATCAATAACAGTCACTTTTAAATGATACTCATCATTTTCATTTAATGATATAAACTTTGATCTAGCCAAATCATAAGTACCATCTTGATCAAATTTAAATAATCTTACTTCTCCACTAGCACCATTAATATTTGCTACATACATACTTTTATTATTTAAATCTTCACTTGCTCTAAACACTAATGATGCTGCACCACGACGTTCATTAAACTTAACATCTGCTTCATAAACAAAATTATCTCCATCTGTTTCACTTAACAAAAACGCATCATTTGCACCATTAGATTTTCCTGTAATTCCAATATCACTAATTTTATAGTTATCATTTTCTTTAATACCAGCTAAGTTTGTATTTAAAAACTTGGATTTACTTGTATCTGTAATTTTAATATTACTAAATTTAGCACTACTATTAAATGTTAATAACCCAATATATCCCCCATTCCAATTATCAACTTTACCAGTTCTAATAACTTCATTTTTAGCATTATTTGATAACTTAAAAACATAATTACCCATTTCATCAAATTCAATATACATATGAACTGTATCTCTAAAATTAATTGAACGGGCTTCTTCACTAGTTATGTAAGCGTAATTTGTAACACCATTTTCTACTTTAAATAATCGAGCTCTATTTTGTGTCTCATCAGTATTAAAATTAATTGCATACCACGAATTAGTAACATTTTCTTGATCTGCAACGCCTATCGCCAATCCTGCACTAATTCCATCAATAAGTTTTACATCTCCTTCATAAATAAAGCTTTTGTATTTCTCTCCTTCATTTAATAAAGCATGATGATCACCATCTTTTTTACTCAACACTATACCATCTTCATTTGATGTAACGTCACCATTACTCTTAGAAACAAAATCATGTAACTCTTTTGCTTCTACTTTTCTTTCAAATGTTCCATTAGGAACACTAGTTTTTTCACCCAGCATATTAGATGCATTTACAAACGTTAGATTTGTAAAACATAATGAAAAAACTAATAAAAAACTGAATAATTTCTTTATCATATTTTCCTTCCCTTTCTTAGAAATCGCTTACACATCTATTATATGATTATTAGTTTGATCAGTGATGTGTGATATGTAACATTGTTGTATGACAAATGTCATATATACTGTTCTTTATTTACAACAATACTCCAGTGATTAAAATAAAAAATTGGAAGGTTACTCTTCCAATCTATCTAAAACAAATTATTTCGTTTTTTATATTTAATCTTCTTATACTTATCAGTTTTAACAAAGTTTTCGTAAATAGCTTTCTTACTTAATCCATCTCCAATAAATACCATCTTACTCATGCTCTTGGAATCAAGTCCTGTAATGCTGTATCTACATCCAAATTGAAAATACTGTTCTCCCACCATCAGCTGTCCTTTTGCTCTAATGATATTTCCAAATCTACCATGAATAATTTCTTCGCTGTTCTCATGGAAACATTTTCTAGAGAAAAAAGGCTATTCACAACATTTCATATGGTTTTAAACAGAATTATATTGTACTAATACCAAGGAATGATGTGATATGGAAAACAGAAAGATTATTCTTGATGGAGTGTCTTATAATGACTTTACTGATGAAGAGTTAGAGGATTTCAAAACTACAATCGCATACGAAGAAAGAAAAAAGAGCAAAGACTTCAAACTTATAGAGTTTGAGGACTTTATAAAAGAAAGAGAAGAAAATATGGGGTCAAATTTTAATATCAAAATTGACCCCATATTTATATTGCTTATCCAAAAAAAACAAATTTAACCCCTTTTAAAACTCTCCTTCTTTATATGCTCTAGCAATCACATAAGAAGGTTCATAAAAAGCACCATTTGTATAACTATCGATAGTATTACAGATTTCATCATTATAAACGCGAATAATACCTGATACATAATCTTCATTAGATACTGAAGTATCTACAATAAGACGTGAATAAACCTTTCCCATATCCATAGCTGTTGGAATAATAGTGCATAACTCACTATCTACATCTTCTATATTAAATTTGCCTTGTTTTAATCCATAATCTTTGATCCAATCATCTGCAACTTTATCTGGATTCTCACAGTGTAGTACACTTGCAACACTAATCAAATGATACAAGTTATCATAACCTATAGTATTGACCACATACTTATTTCTTTGACATATCTTACGTGCTACAAGCTCAATCATGAAACACATAAACAATAAATCATTTTCAGTTATCTCTTCATCTTCAAAGTATTTATTAATCATAGTGAATAACTCCTTTCAAAACAAAGTTGTTTCAAAGATTCTTCTGTACAAAATACAATCTGATGTGTAGGATACTTGAACTTTACTAGTTCCCAGAATGCTTCTCTAGTAATTAACCCTCGCACAAAATCATCCACATAATTCCAAATAGTATCATCTGCCATAGGACCTTCTACACAATCATAGTTATGTGTCTTACCTCTTCTACAATCCACTACAAAATCTAACCATTCATCCGTCATTTCATTAAATACTAATGTATTTAATGAATCATCCTTAGTGTAGCTATATACATTCACAACATGCCCATGCTTTTTAGTCAATGCCCAACGTTTAGCTTGTTTTTCTAAATTTGTACAGTAAAAACCATACCCAAAATCTTTGTAAAAACCATCTGTAATAATTTTTGGCTGATCTACAATTACACTACTTCCACGAAATAATTTCATTAGTAACCATCCCTTCTTTAAGTCATATACTTTCTATGAGGGTCTTTTAAATTATTCTGATTAACCATTTCATAATACATGGTTGTATCCATCTGAGAATGTCCTAATAAGTTCCGTACCTGTTCAACAGGAATTCCCTATCTATAGTTCTAGTAGCTACTGTTCTTCTAACCTTATCTTTTGATATTATACCATAGTTCACTCTATTAAAAAAAGAACAACCCCTAAGGGTTGTCCTATGACTTCTTGCTCACGGCATATTAAAAATTATAGTAAGAATACAATCCTATCAATCCTAGAACTAACATAATTAATAAAATGGAAAGAATTATTTTTTTTGTTTTTGAAGCCATGCTAATCTCTCCAATATGATACTTTCGCTGAACCACTAGGGTAACTTATTAGCTGCCCATAGATATTTCCTATCTGCACACTCAAACCTTTTAGAGGTCCTAACTTATAGTAGAAAGTCCCTTTTGTATATACCTTATTATTACTTATATACGCGTATTTACCTTGTGTTGATGTTTGTACCAGTGGGTTCAAATTCTTAACAACGTATGCGTCATAATAGTTGATACTTTTTATTCTTCCTTTTGAAACTTTATATCCAGCCTCTATCTTATACTTTAGTACAGCTATCCCAAAAATAGATACGGTACTAGTTCCACATGTATTCCTGCTTACTGTCGAAGCCCTTGCAGTCGTAACTGGACTATTAAAACTAATTTGATTATTTGTTTTTTTCACTGCAGGTTCTAAAGACTTGCCACTCAAATATGATTCTGGTCTTTGCAACTTATCAACAAATTGTTGTTTCTCATTTTCTGTCAAATTTACAAATTTTTGAAAGTCCTCATATGATTCGTTTTTCAAAAATTCTTCATATTGAGCAACCGTCAATACATCATTTCCCACTTCAGCAGCAAACACACTGGTTGGGAATGCCATAGTCATTAGTATCGCTACTGCTAGTCCTACTGCGAACAATCTTTTTTTCACACTTTCCATCATTCTATTTCCTCACTTTCGAATTATTTTAAATCTCATACTGAATGATACACTACACTAATAAGTCATCATTTTTATACCTTCTCAGAATTGTTGTAGTTCATAAATTCCATCACCCCCTTTACTCAATGTAATCATATAATTGTTAACAACAATTACAGCTATGGCACTTATGTTTCTTTTCCGTACAAATTGAAAATCTGATACATCCAAACCCTAAAATGTTCGCTATATCATTTGCAGTTTTTAAGCTTGGTATAGTTTTTCTACTTTCTATTTTATTTTTTATTATTCTTGATATTCCAATTTTTTCACCTAATCTATGTTGTGACAAACCTAATGGTTTTCTGTATTCTTCAATTCTATTTCTCATCAGTATACCTTTTCCGGTTAGTTATAGTTAACCATATATTTCTGCAACAATCAAGTATATAGTTAGACGTTTCTAACTTTTTGCTTTCAATTCATTTGAACATTCAATATAAAATTGAAAACTTGTTATTTTCTGTTTTTGCCTTTTCTTCCCCATGTTGCTTCATGATCTACAACTTTTCTATATACTCATTTATAATTAGTACTGTTAACTCTTTATTATCGGTATATTTCTATATCATCTTTAGAAATTCTATCATTTAAAAAAGCCATTGAATGTTGGTAGCATTCAATGGCTTTGTTTTATTTTTCATCTAATTTCCATTTATAATCAGGATTGTCCTTTATTTTTTGTTGATAATCTTTACGATAATCATTTAAGCAAAGTGGATTAGCACATCCTTACCATTTACTTGGCTCTGATTCCATTAATTCATCATCTTCCCATCCGTAAAATGGGCAAATATCATGAGAATCTGTGTCTTCAAATTGATATTTTCCACATACCGGACACATATGCGCAGTTACTGTATAATTATCTTCTACATAATCATATTCTTGATTTTCATCAATTTTAAATTGAAACTATTTTCTATAATCATTTAAAGACAATTCATTGGTTAGATTTGACACATCTGGATGTTCAAATTGATATAAATCATATTTCCATCCACAATGTGAACAGTAATCATCTTCTTTTCCTTCATACTCAGGACCTCCTTTTTTTTCAAATCTGGATCATCTGAGAAATAATATTGATGACAAATTGGACACTCCATTGGCTTGAAATTTTTTATTGTCATATTACATTTCTCCTTTCATTTTTAAACTTAATAGTTTTTTTACCTTTAGGTGCCATCAACTCCTATAAAAAGTTTTATAACCCAAGAATTATTGATTCACATTTAAAAAATGGATCCACCACGGATCCATTTTCTTATAGTTTCCTTAATGTTTCTTCTACATCATCTAGAATCTGACTGAACTTAGTTAAAGCTCTAGATACTGGTTCTGGTGTACTAAAATCTACACCTGCATGCTTCAACTCATCTAATGGATAAGCACTACCACCCATTGATAAGAATTCTAAGTATTTCTTTACAGCACCTTCTTCATTATTAAGAATTGCTTCACTTAGTGCAACTGCTGCACAATAACTTGTTGCATACTTATATACATAGAATGGTCTATAGAAATGAGGAATTCTAGCCCATTCATACTGTACTTCAT
>OLHG01001595.1_pt1 | contig 13584 bp, 9 predicted proteins | sample 1605971 | NCBI WGS metagenome assembly OLHG01 (sample SAMN03283289) | human gut metagenome | biome: human-associated habitat; material: feces | host: Homo sapiens | place: Peru | collected 2012 | reverse complement strand
CTACATGCGTATGCTTTACATGAAAAACGTATTCACTGGCTCATGGCATCTTCTGATCATATGAAACGCATTTCATAAAAATAACTTGATAAAAAGGCTTCAATCGTATTTGCTGAAATTGACATTCAGGAATTTGCGCAAATTGCTAATTCAAGCATCAGTTATGAAGAACCGTCAAAATATCCTGCAATGGAAATTGACCTTTCATTCGTAACAGATAAATTTGCTCCTATTAAGGCTGCTATTGAAGATGCTAAGAGCAACCTTGTTAAAAAGATTGAGGTTGTTGATACTTATTTTGACGGCGATGCTAAGTCAATCACAACACGTATAACATTCTCTCATCCGGAGAAAACTCTTACCCGTGAAGAAGTTATGGATATCGTTAATACTGTTATCGATAAGCTTGATTTACAAGGCATTAAACTTAAAAAGTAATGTTTAAAATAAAAATCCCCCGAAGATTTATTTCTTCGGGGATTTTTTTGTGCTTAAATATTTTTTTGAATTTGCCGGTAAAATAATATTAATATTCAAGCTTTAATATCATATTAAGTACATTGATTGCCGAACGTTCAAGCTCGCCTCTTGTTATTCCGTTTTTAAGCCCGATAGTTTCCAAAAGGGAATTGTCAGGCTTATATTTTTTCTCCGTTCTCTTAAATGAGCCGGGCATATAAACGTCAACCTGCGAGCGAACACGATAAGCGTTATCACGAAGATTGGGAAATTCATGGCTTGCGGAGTGCTTCATCCACCAATCGGTCATAACACAACCGTCAAAGCCCCATTCCTTTCTTAAAACCGTGGTGGCAAGGTCGTAATTATAATGGCTCCAAACTCCGTTGATTTTGTTGTAGCTCGTCATAATATTTAAAGGTTTAGCCTCTTTTACGCAAATTTCAAAGCCTTTAAGATATATTTCACGAAGTGCACGCTGAGATACAATGGAGTTGTTAATCGTTCTGCTCGATTCCTGATTATTACACGCAAAATGCTTAGGACAAGCCGAGCCGCCGCTTGACTGAATACCTCTGACAAAAGCCGCCGCCATTTTACCTGTAAGAAGTGGGTCTTCACTGAAATATTCAAAGTTTCTGCCGCATAGCGGATTTCTGTGAATGTTCATTCCCGGTGCCAAAAGCACATTTGAGCCTGCATTTTTAAGCTCTTTGCCCATTTCAGAACAAAGTTCTTCAACGAGTTTTGTATTAAATGTGCTTGCAAGTGCAGTTCCGCATGGCAGCAGAGAGGTGTATTTTCTTATTCTTATTCCTGCCGGTCCGTCGGTAGTAATAACGGCAGGTACGCCTTTTTTGTTGAGTTCAGGGATAATTCCGCCAAAAGCGCCTGCATTGCCTGCAACGCCGTAGCTGCTGTCCATTCCGCCCTCTCCACGTGTGAGCGCTTCTAATTCTTGATTTGTTAAGCTTGATACAAATTTTTCAACGCTGATTTCCCCTGATTCAACTTGGGAAAAATTGTAATTATGAACAACGTGACCGATTTCCTTAGGAAGATTATCAAGTATTCTTTTGCGAAGATACGGCTTTTCCGGCTTGAGTGTAACCTTTTTGGGAATGAATGAACCGTTGACTTTAAACGCAACAATTCTGTCCATATACTCCTTTGGAGCGCAAACAGCTTCAAGCTCCTCTAAAACCCTGTCCTCCTTTAGCTCAAAAGAGCCTGCCTCATCCACGTCTCTTACATTTTCTCCGATAAAGAATTTATATTCGCCCTTTTCCAAAATGTAAGAATATTTATGCCCCGTAGCACCCGTATCGTCAAACGAAGCGAGTAGATAAACAGGCACTTCAAGAGTGATTTTTTGACTTTTCTTAGGTTCAAGATTAATTGTTTTGTCAAATGCAACAAGGCTCATAACAGGCTTTGAAAGTTTACCCTGCGGTGCATTTGCATAAAGTTCGACCACTTCTTTTCCTGCTACATCGCCAATGTTTGTAACCCTAACTTCAACCTTAATTTTGTCATTGTCAGCCTTGAAATCCAAAACTTCAATATCAAAATTAGTATAGCTTAAACCGTAACCAAACGGAAACAGCGCCTTTTCCTTAGAAAAAGTTTCAAAATATCTGTAACCTACAAATATATCCTCAACATAGGTGTTAAATAGCTTGTTGCCGAAATGCATTGCACTTGGATAATCTTCATATCTTACAGCAACCGTATCTGTAAGCCTGCCTGATGGATTAACTTTGCCAAAAAGCACGTCTGCAATAGCATTACCGCTTTCCATTCCGCCTTGCCAAGCGTAAATTATACCTCTAAGCCTTTCCTCATAGTCAAGTACCCACTGCATATCAATAATGTTGCCGCAGTCAAGCAAAACAGTAACATTGCTGAAATGATTGCAAACATTGTCTAATAGATTACGTTCCTCATCGGTAAGGTAGTAACTGCCTTTGGTAAGGGTGTTTTCTCTGTCCTCACCTGCGGCACGACCGATAACAACGAGTGCAACGTCGCTTTCTTCACTTGCTCTTTCAATCATTTTATCATCAAGGCTCGGCTCTTCAAAATTCATAGGCCAATGGCCCCAAAAGCCGTGAGGTGCAGGATTGTTTTTAGTGAAATCCTTGTAATATTCCAAAAGCCATTCGTTAACGTGGCCGCCCGCATTTTTTATTCCGTCAATAACGTTTACAAAGTATGGAGCGTTAACGTCACCACCGCTGCCGTATCCGACATAGAAATAATCAAGCTGACATCTGCCGAAAACAGAAATTTTTGTATTAAGCTTATAGGGCAGGGCATTATTGTTTTTTAAAAGTACAATACCTTCTGCCGCCGCTTTTCTTGCAAGGGCAGGCATATTGCCGAATATATCTCTTTCGCCCTCAGCCTTAACTTCAAGCTGAGATACTCCGCCGCTTGAAATTCTTTCAGATAATGTCGATACGAAATTATCGATTTTGTGTTTAAACTTCATAGTCTTTCCCCTTAAAAATAATAAAATTATTTCAATTTTTATTATACAATATCATATTTTCAATGTCTATATTTTTGTATAAATTTTCATAATGTGAACATAATATCCTTGAAAACATAATGAAAAATAAGTGGAGGAATTCTTATGAGTTTTATCAAAAAAACAGTGTCAGCGCTTCTTTGTGCTGTTTTGGTTGCTTCAAGCGTTCTTGTCTTTGCCGCTTGCGGTAAAAACAACAATAATAATACTGAAAACAGCACAACAAAGTCAAACAATGCAAACGTCACGGTAAGATATCTTAATTTCAAGCCGGAGGTTGCCGATGTTTATAAAAAAATTGCCGATGAATATGAAAAGGAAACCGGTGTCAAGGTAATAGTTGAAACTGCTGCAAATAATGAATACGAATCAACACTCACTGCAAAAATGTCAACCAAGAGCGCTCCTACGTTATTCCAAATCAACGGCCCTAAGGGCTATGCGAATTGGAAGAATTATTGTGCCGACTTGTCCGACAGTAAACTTTATAAGCACTTGAAAGATAAATCGCTTGCAGTTACCTCAAAAGACGGCAAGGTTTACGGTATTCCCTATGTTGTTGAGGGGTACGGAATTATTTATAATAAAGCAATAACCGATAAGTATTTTGAACTTGATAACAAAAATACGGATTTTAAATCAATGGATGATATCAATTCCTTTGAAAAATTAAAGGCTCTTGTTGAGGACATGCAAAAAAATAAATCAGCACTCGGTATTGATGGCGTTTTTGCTTCAACCTCACTTAAAGCAGGAGAAAATTGGCGCTACCAAACTCACCTTGCAAATGTGCCGATTTATTATGAATTTACTAAAAATAAGATTGATTTAACATCAAACGATACCTCAAAAATCACATTTGAATATGCTCAAAATTATAAAAATATCTTTGACCTCTACCTTGATAATTCAACTATAGAAAAAGGAAAAACAGGCACTAAAACAGTCACGGATTCTATGGCTGAATTTGCTACTGAAAAATGTGCTATGGTGCAAAACGGCAATTGGGCTTGGAGCCAAATAAGCAAGGTGTCAGGCAATAAGGTTGAAGAAAACAATGTTAAGTTCTTGCCGATTTATACAGGCGTTAAAGGTGAAGAAACACAAGGCCTTTGCATCGGTACGGAAAATTACTACGCAGTCAATTCAAAGGCAAGTCAGGCTGAGCAAAAGGCGGCGAATGATTTTATCTATTGGCTTTATTCAAGCGAAAAGGGTAAGAAATTTGTAACAGATGACCTTGGTTTTATTGCTCCCTTTGATACCTTTAATGACGACGAAGTGCCAAACGACCCGCTTGCAAAAGAAATAAACAATTGGATGAATAAGCAAAGCATTACTACAATTCCTTGGTATTTCACCGTTTTTCCGTCCCAAACTTTTAAGGATAATTTTGGCTCATCACTTTTAAAATATGCTCAGGGCAATAAATCATGGGATGAGGTTAAATCTGACGTAGTTAAGGATTGGGAAAAGGAAGCAAACGCTTCAAAATCATAAAATATTACTTCTTTAGGCAGGGCTTCCTGCCGTACATATCAAGTGAAAAGAGGTTTGTTATGAAACGAAGTATTAAAAAATACGCTCCCATATTTTTATTGCCTGTAACAATAGCGTTTTTATTTGCTTTTGCCGTTCCGTTTGTTATGGGCGTCGGTCTTTCTTTTGCGGATTTTACAACTGTAACTGATGCAAAATGGGTAGGCTTTCAAAATTATATTGACGCTTTTACATCATCAAGTGATTTTCTTCATTCGTTAGGTTTTACTGTTTTGTTTTCAGTAGTAAGCATTATAACGATCAATGTTTTCTCGTTTATTTTGGCACTTCTTTTAACTCGTGGTATAAGAGGTACTAATCTTTTTCGCTCTGTCTTTTTTATGCCTAATCTTATCGGTGGAATAGTTCTCGGCTATATTTGGAATTTGCTTATTAATGCTGTTCTTTCCTCTTTTGGAGTTGATATAACATATAAGGCTGAATACGGCTTTTGGGGACTTGTTATTCTTACGAATTGGCAGCTTATCGGATATATGATGGTAATTTATGTTGCAGGGCTTCAAAATGTTCCTAATGATTTGATTGAAGCCGCTCAAATTGATGGTGCATCACCGCTAAAAACTCTTTTCTCGGTTAAAATTCCTATGGTTATGCCGTCTGTTACCATTTGCATGTTTTTAACCCTTACAAATTCATTTAAAATGTTTGACCAAAATCTGGCGCTGACAGCCGGCGCACCCGAAAGGGAAACGGAAATGATTGCCCTTAATATTTATAATACATTTTATGGCAGAGTAGGTTGGCAGGGTGTAGGCCAGGCAAAGGCGGTTATATTTTTTGTAATTGTCGGTATATTGGCATTTTTGCAGCTTAAAATAACAAGCAGTAAAGAGGTGAACGCTTGATGAAAAAATCTAAAAGAGTAGGGAATAATGTTGTTTTTTTTGTTCTGCTTACATTAAGCGTGCTGTTTTTAGTGCCGATAATTATTGTGGTTATTAATTCGTTTAAATCTCGAATTTATATTTCAAGTCAACCGCTTAAATTGCCAAATGCCGAAACTTTTGTTGCTCTTGAAAACTATATTAACGGCGTTACATCGTCTGATTTTTTCTCGGCTTTTTTACGCTCCCTTTTTATTACTGTTGTAAGCGTTATATTAATAGTTCTCTTTGCTTCAATGGCGGCTTGGTATATCGTCAGGTCAAATTCAAAAATAACAAAAGGGATTTATTATATGCTTGTTTTCAGTATGATTGTTCCTTTCCAAATGGTTATGTATACAATGACGTATGTTACAAACCGTGCAAATCTTGATAATGTTTTCGGCATAACCTTTGTCTATCTCGGTTTTGGTGCAGGACTTTCCGTCTTTATGCTTTGCGGCTTTATTAAAAGTATTCCCCTGGAAATAGAAGAAGCGGCAATGATAGACGGCGCATCTCCCATTCAAGCTTTTTTTACTGTTGTTTTTCCTATGCTTAAACCCACGGCAATCACGGTTGCAATACTCAATACCATGTGGATTTGGAACGATTATCTTTTGCCTTATCTTGTTTTAGGCTCTGATAAAAAAACAATCCCCGTTGCCATTCAGCTTGCAATGCAGGGCGCGTACGGCTCAACCGATTACGGCGGCTTTATGGCAATGCTTGTGCTTGCGATTGTGCCAATAATTATTTTCTATATTTTTTGCCAAAAATATATTATAAAGGGCGTTGTTGCAGGCGCAGTTAAAGGATAATTTAAAGGAGTTTTTTCAGTGGCGTCAATTACCTTAAATCATATAGTAAAAACCTTTGATGACGGTGTAACCGTTATCCCTGACTTAAATCTTGAAATTAAAGACAAGGAATTTGTTATATTTGTAGGTCCGTCCGGCTGCGGCAAATCGACAACACTTCGTATGATAGCCGGGCTTGAGGATATTTCTTCGGGTGAACTTATTATAGGCGGTAAAACGGTAAATAATATTCCGCCGAAAGACAGGGATATTGCGATGGTTTTTCAAAGCTATGCGCTGTATCCTCATATGACTGTTTATAAAAATATGGCATTTGCGCTTAAACTTCGCAAAGAACCTAAGGATGTTATAGATAAAAAGGTCAGGCAGGCGGCAAAAATTCTCGAACTTGAGCCGTATTTAAATCGTAAGCCAAAGGCACTTTCCGGCGGTCAAAGGCAAAGAGTCGCACTCGGCAGGGCAATGGTAAGAAATCCTTGCGTATTTTTGCTTGATGAACCGCTTTCTAATCTTGATGCAAAGCTTCGCACCCAAATGCGCTCTCAAATTGCACTGCTTCATAAAAGGCTTGAAACAACATTTATTTATGTAACCCATGACCAAACGGAAGCTATGACTATGGCAGACAGAATAGTTGTAATGAAAGACGGCGTCGTTCAACAATTTGATACTCCGTCAAATTTGTATAATCACCCTTGTAATATGTTCGTAGCAGGTTTTATAGGTACGCCTCAAATGAATTTTATCGACGCAACAATAATTACTTGTTCAGGAGAGCTTTGCGCACTTGTTGACGATATTACCGTCCCTCTTCCTTTGCGAATGCAGGAAAATGAGAATGTAAAAAAATATGTTGGCAAGCCTATTGTTTACGGTATGAGATGTGAGGATATGCATATAAATTCAAGTTATGCACTTGAAAACAAGCAAAATGAAATTACACTCAAAGCCGACTTGGCGGAAATGATGGGCAGTGAGGTCTATATCTATTCATCAATTAACGATAAAGAAATAATTGCCAAGGTCAGAAGTGATACAAATATTTCCTCAGGCGACAGCGTTAAACTTTATATCGACACGGAAAAAGTTCATTTATTCGACCCTGAAAGCGAACTTCTGATTTGTGACTGAAAAGGACTGAACAAAATGCTTAATGAAAGAGCAAGCGGCGTGCTGCTTCATATTTCATCTCTGCCGTCAAAATACGGAATAGGTTGCTTTGATAAATGCGCTTATGATTTTGTCGATTTTTTGCAAGCAGCAGGTCAAACCTATTGGCAGATTTTGCCGCTTTGCCCGACAACAATAGGCGACTCACCTTATCAGAGTATTTCCACCTTTGCGCTTAACGAGTATTTTATTGATTTAGATGCCCTGTGCCGTCTTGAATTGCTGAAAAAAGAAGAGTTTGAAGATATAGAATGGTTTAAAGATAAAAACAAGGTGGATTACTCTTTATTATATACAAACAGGCACAGGGTTCTTTATAAAGCATTTGACCGATTTAAACGCAATATCCCAAACGATTTTAATTTGTTTTGTAAAGAAAATCTTTCTTGGCTTGGTGATTATTCGCTTTTTTGTGCTGTTAAGGATTATTTCGGCGCAGAACCTTTTTATTATTGGAATGATGATATTAAATATCGTGAAATATTTGCCGTAGAGGAATTTAAAGAGATATGTAAAGACAGAATTCTTTATTATAAAATGATTCAGTATTTTCTTTTTTCGCAGTGGCAGGCAATTAAGAAATATGCTAATAAACGAGGAATATCAATAATAGGGGATATGCCAATTTATGTCGCAAATGACAGTGCAGATGTATGGGCAAATAAGGAAATTTTTAAACTTAATCCTGAATTAAAAGCAAGCGAACTTGCAGGATGTCCGCCAGACTGCTTTTCACCTGACGGACAGCTTTGGGGGAATCCCGTATATGATTGGAAAAAACTTAAAAAGCAAAAGTATTCTTGGTGGATTGAAAGACTTAATCAAAGTTTCAAAATTTACGATATAGTTCGTATCGACCACTTTCGAGGCTTTGAATCATATTACAGCGTAAAAGCAGGCAGTAATACGGCACGCAAGGGCTTGTGGCGCAAGGGCGGCGGAAAATCATTTTTTGATGCTTTGCCTAAGGAATTTAAGAATAAGATTATCGCTGAAAATCTCGGATTTTTAACGAAAGAGGTTGATGAGCTTCTTAAATATACAGGCTTTCCTGGTATGAAGGTGCTTCAGTTTTCCTTTGATTCAAGGGATGATAACGGTAAATCATTGCCTGACGATTTTGAAAAAAATAACGTTGTTTATACAGGTACTCACGACAATGATACTGTTTTGGGTTGGTGCAATACTGCCGATAAAAAAAACGTGGCTTATGCTATGCGTTATCTTGGAGCAAAGGATAAATTTGATTTAGTCGATAAAATGAACGAGTGTGCTATGAATTCAAACGCAAATACTTGTATTTTGACTATGCAAGATTTGCTTTGTTTAGGCAGCGAGGCACGTATGAACACCCCGTCAACAATGGGAGAAAATTGGAAATGGCGAATGAGTAAAGATGATTTAACCTCATCTCTTGCAAATAAACTTTTAGATATTACTAAGAAAAGCGGAAGGTGTGTTAATGGATAATATTAAAGAAAAATTAGAACTTTTGGCTTTTGGAAAATATAATAAAAATGTTAATAATCTCACAGTCGGTGAACTTTATGACATTGTAGGAACGCTTGTGATATCAAACATTTCACCCGATTGGCAAAAAAGTATGACAGAACATATTAATTCTCGACGTGCCTATTATTTCAGCGCCGAATTTCTTGTAGGGCAACCTGTTTATAAAAACTTGATGTGCCTTGATATCGAATCTCAAATCGAAGAGGCACTGTCAGGCTTTGAACGTTCACTTAAAGAATTTGAAGCATTGCCCGACGAGCCTCTAGGTAACGGAGGTTTAGGCAGGCTTGCCGCTTGTTTTTTGGACAGCGCCGCAAATCTTAATGCTCCGATTGACGGCTACGGTATTAAGTATCGTTTCGGACTTTTTAAGCAGGAAATTGAAAACGGTTTTCAAATTGAAAAGATATATAATTCTTTTGAATATAATGACCCTTGGTGTGTACCTTGCAAATGTGATAAGGTTAAGGTTAGTTTTGGCGACGGTGACGTCTGGGCAGTGCCTTATGATATGCCGATTATATCTTTTAAAACTCGTAAATTTTCAACTCTGCGCCTTTGGCAGTGCGAAAGCATAAATGAATTTGATTTTGCACTGTTTCGTGAGCAAAAGTATACAAAATCACTTGAAGAAAAAAATAATGCAGAGAATATTTCAAGACTCCTATATCCAAACGATTCAACATTAGAAGGCAAAAAACTCAGATTTAAACAGCAGTATTTTTTCACAAGCGCTTCCTTGCAGGATATTATTAAGAATTATAAAAAATACCAATGTGACGATTATAATCATTTTTCGCAATATATTACAATTCAGCTTAATGATACTCATCCTGTTGTCGCAATCCCCGAACTTATAAGACTTCTTACTCTTGACGGTTGCGATTTTGACTACGCACTTAATATCTGCCGTGATGTTTTTAATTATACGAATCATACAATTATGCCGGAAGCTCTTGAAAAATGGGATTTAAAGCTTATTGACAGCATTTGCCCTGATATTGCGAGAATTATCATCGGTATTGATAAAAGGCAGTCAGAGGAGCTTTCAAAAGGCAATTTTGATAAACTGAATATGCAAATCATTCAAGACGGCACTGTTAATATGGCGTATCTTGCCTGCTATGTATGCAAATATATCAACGGAGTAGCCGAACTTCACACAAAGCTTTTGAAAGAAAGCGTATTACCATCATTTTTTGAAAACTATCCCGATAAATTTCAGAATAAAACAAACGGAATTACTCAACGAAGGTTTCTTCGCCTTTGCAATCCCGAATACAGTGCTCTTATCACCGAACTTTTGGGAAGTGATGAGTGGATTAACGATTTATCCCTATTAAAAGAGCTTGAAAAATTTGCTCAAAATAAAGATGTTTTAGAGAGATTTATCGAAATTAAAAAAGAAAACAAAAAGAAACTTGCAAGCTATATTCGTTTAAGAGACGGCGACTCTTTTTCACCCGATTTTATTGTTGACTCCCAAATCAAAAGGCTTCACGAGTATAAACGTCAGCTTTTGAATATTCTTGTTATTCTTGAACTTTATTTTGAAATTAAGGAAAAAAGTTTAAATGATTTTACCCCGACCGTATTCATTTTCGGCGCAAAGGCGGCGCCGGGTTATGACAGGGCAAAGGGGATAATTAAGCTTATTAACGAGGTCAAAAGGCTTGTTGAAGCTGACGAATACGTAAGTCAATTTATTAAAATTATTTTTGTGAGCGATTACAGCGTTTCTTATGCAGAAAAAATAATTCCTGCTTCCGATGTGTCAGAGCAAATTTCAACGGCAGGTACGGAAGCATCAGGAACGGGCAATATGAAATTTATGCTAAACGGTGCTGTCACCCTTGGTACTTTTGATGGTGCAAATATTGAAATAGTTGAAAGAGCAGGGGAGGAAAATAATTATATTTTCGGTGCAAGGGTAGAGGAAATTAATAAAATAAAAGACACCTATGAACCAAAGGAAATTTATAATTCAAATCCTAAGGTTAAAAGATGCCTTGATACTCTTGTTGACGGAACGTTCAGTGATAATAATACGGGTATCTTTAGGCAGCTGTATAACTCGCTTTTAGAGGGCGCATCTTGGCATAAGGCGGATAACTATTTTCTTTTGCTTGATTTTGAGCCGTTTTTGAAGGCTAAGCTTAGACTTAATCTTGATTATAAGGATAAATATGCCTTTGCTGAAAAATGCTTTAGAAATACCTGTGCCGCAGGTTTCTTTTCGTCTGACAGAACAATAGAGGATTATTCAAAGAATATATGGAAAATCAATAAGCTGTAAAAAAAATAATGGGTTACCTTATATTTGGTAACCCATTGTAAGTTATTATTTTATTTTAACCTTTTCGTCTTTTAATTTGTTGTGATAATCCTTTGTTTCCTTAGCAAGTGAACCTGAAAGAGCAATCAAGCCGATAAGGTTCGGTATTGCCATAAGTCCGTTTGCAATGTCTGAAAAGCTCCAAACAACACCTAAGGTTGCCGTTGCGCCTACATAAGTTAAAAGTGAAAATACAACTCTGTAAATATAGCAGAAAATAGGCTTTTTGAAAAGGAATTCAAGCGCCTTTTCTCCGTTGTATTCCCAGCCTAAAATAGTTGAAAAAGCGAAAAGGATAATACTGATTGTTACAAATACAGCTCCGGCTTTGCCAAGTGCCGTTTCAAATGCCGCAATAGTAAGTTCTGCCCCCTCAAGCATTTTGCCGTCGGCATTTGTTGTGCCGAGCATACCGCTTGATGCAATTGCAAGACCTGTGATTGTACAAACAATAATTGTATCAATAAATGTGCCGCACATATTTATAAAGCCTTGCTTTACGTGGTGGTTAGAAGTAGCCGATGCCGCTGAAATTGCCGCACTGCCAAGACCTGCTTCGTTTGAAAAAACGCCTCTCGCAATACCGTAGCGCATAGAGTTCATCATACTTGCCGTAACTGTACCGACAAGACCGCCTGCAATCGGTTTAGCACCGAATGCCATTGAAAAGATGTTTGCAATACCGCTCGGTACATTTTTATAATTAATGCAAACTACAAGTATTCCTGCAATAATATAAAATACTGCCATAGCAGGAACAAGTACGCTTGATACCTTTGAAATTGATTTGATACCACCTATAACAACAGCGCCGACACATATAACGAGTATAATTCCCACAATCCATTTAGGCACATTAAACGTGGAACTTACAGCAGTAGTGATTGAATTTCCCTGCGCAGAGTTGCCTATGCCAAATGAAGCCATAAGGGTAAATATAGCAAAAATTACTGCAAGAAACGAGCCGAGTTTTTTGTTTTTAAGACCGTATTTGAGCGTATACATCGGTCCGCCGCACATTTCGCCTTTTTCATTTACTCTCCTGTATTTTCCGGCAAGCGCACATTCCGCATATTTTGTTGAAATGCCGAAAGCCGCAGAAATCCACATCCATACAAGAGCACCCGGTCCGCCGAGCACCATAGCCGTTGCAACACCAACAATGTTACCCGTGCCTACAGTAGCCGCAAGAGCCGTCATAAGTGCTGAGAACGGTGAAATGTCACCCTCGCCGTCCTTTTTTCTTGACTCCTTGCTGAAAAGCTTTTTAAGTGAAGAGCCAAGATTTCTCCAAGGCAAAAATCTGAGCCTTAATGTCAAAAATATACCTGTGCCGACAAGAAAAACCAGCATTACAGGTCCCCAAACAAAGTCGTTTACTTTGGTTACTATCTCAGTAAATTTATCCATTTAGCGCCACCCTTTTAAATAAAAATATTTTATATAATATCATATTTTTAAGCGTATATCAAGAAAAAAATCAACATTTATCTTTTTGACAAATGTTGATTCATTTATAAATTATATATTATATAATCTTTTTGCATTTTCGTTTGTGATATCTAAAAGCTCTTGTGCGTCTATGCCCAAAAGCGAGCCGATTTTTTCTGCAATATACGCAATATAATGTGAATCGTTGCGCTTGCCTCTCATCGGTGTAGGGGCAAGGTACGGGCAATCGGTTTCAAGTACAAGGCGTTCAATCGGTATCTCTTTTGCGACCTCAAGGCTTTTTCTTGCATTGTTAAAGGTGACAACTCCGTTTAAACCGATATACATACCGAGTTTAATAATTTCTCTTGCCATTTCCTTTGAGCCTGAAAAGCAATGAACAACGCCCTTAGGCTTCGTTTCCTTAAGAATATCGAGCGTATCGCCGTGAGCGTCCCTGTCGTGAACAATTATCGGCATATCAAGCTTTTTTGCAAGGTCAATTTGCGCTTTGAAAAACTTTTTCTGTTCCTCTTTGCTTGAATCCATCCAGTAATAATCAAGTCCTATTTCGCCGATTGCAACGATTTTCGGGTGAGTGCAATATTTTTCCACAATTTCGTCCCAATTTTCGGGTAAATCGTTGATTTCTTCGGGCTGAACACCGACGGCGCCGTATAAATTATCGTATTTTTCGATAAGAGAAATTATTCTGTCAAAATCTTTCGGCACAACTCCGGGGATGATAACCTTTTCCACCCCTGCTGCCTTTATTTCGGCGAGAAGTTCGTCGAAATTTTCTTTGTATAAATCTATGTCCAAATGCGCGTGCGTATCAATCATGGTTTAATTTTAACACTCATCTATGAAATCCGACAAGATGTAATTGCTTATTAAAAA
>OLHG01001591.1_pt1 | contig 13602 bp, 13 predicted proteins | sample 1605971 | NCBI WGS metagenome assembly OLHG01 (sample SAMN03283289) | human gut metagenome | biome: human-associated habitat; material: feces | host: Homo sapiens | place: Peru | collected 2012 | reverse complement strand
GGTCGTGAACTTCGTGTTATTGTAAAGCCTCAAGAAGTTGATGATGCTAGAAGTTATAAAATAGCTAGGGATATTAAAGAAAAAATTGAAAATGAATTGCAATATCCTGGTACAATAAAGATAACCGTTATTAGAGAAACAAGAGTACAAGAAGAAGCTAAATAAGTTTCTTCTTTTTCTATGCAAAAATACTTTATTATTTAAGTGTTTTATGTTATTATTAATACATAAGAAAATATTAAGGAGTAAGAAGTAAATTATGAAAAAAGCTTTGAGTGTAACAGGTAAAATAGCATCATTTTTAGGTGTAACAATTGGTATGGTTTTAGTGGCTTTAATTTTAACAATAACTTTGATATGTCATGGCCCAAGTGAAAGTGCAAAAGAATTATTTGCCACAACAATTCTTGAAACTGGACAATTAAAATTCTTAGCTAATGTCTTTTTGAGTAAAGATGAACTACAAGAAATTGTTGATAAAAATTCACTTCAAGATATGGATGCCGAAGTGGATACTGACTTAATTAATACTGAAGTTAACAAAGAAAAAGAATTAATAGAAATAAAAAAAGTTAGTGGTAATAACTTTGAAGGAACAATGATGATAGTTAATGACCCATCAAAAATTAGTTTAGCAACAACATATCCATGGAGCGAATATGGTAAAGAACTTGGAGTATTAGTTGATGATGCAGGTGCTATTGCTGGTGTAAATGGGGGTATTTACTATTCAAGTGGTAATAAAGGTGGAAGACCTTATGGTGTAACTGTTAGTAATGGTAAAGTTCAAGATATAAGTTTAGGGCTTTCAGGTTTATACCTAATTGGTTTTGATGAAAATAATCTTCTTCGTATTATAAATTTGGAAGGTATGAATAAAGCAGCAGTTGAAAAAATGTTAAAAGAAGAAAAAATCAGAGATGCAATATCTTTCCAAGAAGAAGCATCAGATAAAAATAATCACTTTGTTAAGTTAATAATTAACGGTGAAAAAAGAGAATTAAATGGAATGGGTAGTGGAGCAAATCCAAGAACAGCCATAGGTCAAAGAAAAGATGGAAGTGTACTTATACTTGTAACAGATGGAAGGGGTAAAAATGGTCATCTAGGTGCAACAGCATCTGACTTAATTGAAATAATGGCAGAATATGGTGCTGTAAATGCAGCAAACTTAGATGGCGGAAGTTCATCATCAATGTATTATAATAAAGAATATTTAATGACTAGTGTAACATTCTACTATTCAAATTCATCATGGAGATTACCAACAGCATTCGTAGTAAAGGATAATTAATATGGCAAAATCAAGAAGAAAATCATTATTTAAAAAAAGTTTATTAATATATACAATTATTGCAACAATTTTATGTGTTGCCTTCGTAATTTATATATTTGTAACTTTAAAAACATATGAAAAAAATCAAACAACAACATTTATAAAATCTACCATAGCTAAGTTAGATGATGACACATTAAAAGGTTATTTAAAAGATAATAATCAAAATGAAAATCTTTTAGATGAATATAAAAAACAAATAAATGATAAAGATATCAAAGTTATCAAAAAAGATGAAAATAATTTTGAAGTAGAATTAAATGAAAGAGTTTTATTTGATGTTGAAACAAAATATTTAAAAACTGAAACAAAACTTGGAATGTTTAGTTATGAACTTAGAGATATAACTAATATAACACCACATTTAGAAAGAGGATTAATCTATTATGATATAACAGTACCATCAACATATGAAGTTAGTATAGATGGAAAAAAGGCTGAAAATCCAGTTAAAAAGGAAGAATATAAAAATTTAGATTATATGTATCAAAATGACTCAATGCCTTATATAGTAACTTATGAAGTAAATAATTTAACAAAAGAAGTAGATGTAAAGGTAACAAATGAGTATGGAAAAGATGTAAGTTTAAAGAAAAATAAATTTGCATACAAATCAGATAAAAATTATTTATCATTTGATACTTATGATGAAGCTAAAGAATATCTAAGTAGTGAAGTAGACATCTGGGATTTTGCTCACAAATGGAGTTTATTTTTAACAAATGATTTAAGTGGTTTATCTCATGGTTATAATACAATTAAAACATATTTTATTGATGGAACAGAAATGAATCGTAGAGCTTACAACTGGGCTCATAATATAGATATTATGTTTACAAGTAGACATACATTAAAAAATCCACCATTTACAAATGAAAAGTTAAGTAACTTTACTGTTTATAGCAAGAATGCCTTTTCTTGTGAAGTATATCTTGATAAACACATGGTAGTAAATGGAAAAGAGCAAATAGATACAATGCATGATTATATATATTTTATAAAAGATAATAATTCATGGAAGGTCGTAAATATAAAGGCAGGGGAATAATATGAATAAAGATATCGTGGTATTAATACCAGTATATGATCCGAATGAAGAGATAATGGATACATTCTTAGAAAAGCTAACTAAAAGGTATGAAAATATTGTATTTATAAATGATGGATGTAGTGAAAAGCATGATAAATACATGAAGAAATTAGCTAAGAAATATCCAGTTGTAAAACATAATGTTAACTTAGGTAAGGGAAGAGGTTTAAAAAATGGTATAAACTATATTTTAAATAATTATCCAGATGCTAAAGTTATAGTAACTGCAGATTGTGATGGTCAACATAGTGTTAAAGATATTAAAAAATGTGGTGATGTTGCTAAGAAAAATATGGATAGTTTGGTTCTTGGTGTCAGAGATTTCTCAGATAAAAATGTTCCAACACGTTCAAAATTTGGTAATGTTATAACTAGAAATGTTTTACATTCTTTTGTAGGTCAAAAGGTAAGTGATACACAGACAGGACTTAGAGCAATGAGTTTAGATATAGCAAGAAAACTAATCGCAGTTGCTGGTGAAAGATATGAATACGAAACTAATGTCTTAATAGAAACAAAACTTAAAAATATACCTATAAAAGAAGTGGTTATTGAAACGATTTATATTAATAATAACGAAACAAGTCATTTTAATCCTGTTAAAGACTCTATCAGAGTATATCGTTTATTTGCATCATATATTTTATTTACATTACTTGCTTATAATATAGAAACTGTTATATTTGCTAAAGTATATGATATAAATAGTGCATTTTATGTGATACCATTATTCTTGCTTTTAAGTAAAATAGTATCATGTATAATAAAAATGATATTTAATAATCATGTTAATTTAAAATATGTAATAATTAATTATGCAATAAGTGCTATTATTTTATCTTTAGTTAAATCACATATTATATTAATTAAAATCATAATAGATATTATAATGTTTATATCAAGTTTGTTTTTATCAAAGTTTAAAACGTTAAAAGAAAACAAATAATTATGTAAGTTTGTTAACTATTATACAAAAAGATAAAAAAATATTTCTATTATGATAAAAGTGTGATAAAATTATTTTAAGGAGGATAAAAATATGAAATGGTGGATAATATTAATTATAGTTCTAGTCTTGATTATACTTTGGGCGATTAGTGTATACAATAGTTTAGTAGCACTTAGAAATAGAGTTAAAGACCAATGGGCTCAAATTGATGTTCAATTGAAGAGAAGATTTGATTTAATACCAAATTTAGTAGAAACAGTTAAAGGCTATACTAAACATGAATCTGAAACACTTGAAGCTGTAATTAAGGCTCGTAACACTTATGTTTCTGCTACTGTTCCTGAAGAACAAATGAAAGCTGATGGAGAACTTACACAAGCAATTTCTAAATTATTTGCTTTAACTGAAAGTTACCCAGAATTAAAAGCTAATACAAATTTCCAAGCTTTACAACAAGAACTTACAGAAACTGAAAGTAAAATTGCTGCAGCACGTCAATTCTATAATGATACAGTTATGGTTTATAACAATAAAGTATCCATGGTGCCAAGTAATATTATTGCAGGTTTATTTAAGTTTAACAAAGAAGCTTTCTTTGAAGCAAATGAAACAGAACGACAAAATGTTCAAGTTAAATTCTAAGACGTTCTAAACGTCTTTTTTAATATTAAGAGGTGAGTTATGAAAAAAATATTAATTGCAATTATAGCATTTATGTGTTTACCACTTATAAGTTTTGCGGCTGATTATGATATAAAACATTTTTATATTGATGCTACTTTACAAGAAAATGGCGATATGGACGTTCAAGAATTAATTGTTTTAAAAGGGACATTTAATGGTTATGAAAGAGATATATTTTATAGAAATGATTATGGTAATTATAGTGCAAGTGATTTAGATAGTTTAAGTATATCTGCAGGTTATGTAAACAATGTTTCTTTTGATACTTTTAATAATGATTTTGATTTATTTGAAGAAGTTGATTATGCTAATAATGGTACACAAGCAAGATATATATTAACTAACATGAGTGAAGGTATTAGAGTTAGAATGTATTATGCAACTGATGATGATACTACAGCATTTTTAATTAAATATACTTTAAAAGATGTTGGTATTGCTCATAATGATGTTATTGAATATTATTGGAATTTTTTAGGTACTGGTTTTGAAGATGATATCAGAGATTTACAAATTAGAGTAAATTATCCAATTAAAATGAATAAAAATGACTTTAGCTGGTGGTTTCATGGTCCCCTTATTGGTTCATCTGATATCGTAGATGTTAGTACAAATTATACAAGTGTTTTAGCAAAAGTTAAAAAATTAGATTCTGGAACCGCGGTTGATTTTAGAACTCTTGTGCCTAAAAATGGATTTAATAAAAGTTTATTTTCTAAGACAAGTAATGAAGATGTTAAAGAAAGTATTATAGAAAGTGAAGATGCTATAGTTGCTCAAGATAATGCTTTAAGAAAAAAATATAGGGTTTATTTTTACACGATTGAAGGTTTATCAATTGTTTATTATGTTCTTTTAGTTAGTTTATGGATTTATGTTTATAAAAAATATGATAAAGAAAGAAAACCTAAATTTGTTGGTGAATATAACAGAGAATTTATTGATGATTATAATGTTGAAGTAATAGATTATTTAATGAATAATACCATAACTCCAAACGCTATGAGTGCATCACTTATGAATTTAATTTACAAGAAAAATGTTAGTGTTGAAAAATTACCTGAACAAAAAAATAATTATAAATTTACATTAGTTAATAGAGATAATTTAAATGATACAGAAAATTGTTTAGTAGATTTTCTATTTAAAACAGTAGGTGGTAATAATGAATTTACAACAAAAGAATTAAAGTCATATGCAGCATCCACAAAAACATGTAACAATTTTATGAATAGTTATACTAAATGGAAAAATAAAGTTATTGAAGATGGAAAAAATCAAGGTTTCTTTGATAAATTACCTGGTAGATATGGTTATGGTTTCTTTATGTTATTATTAGCCTTTATAATTTATTTTGCTAGTATCATGCTTAACGTAGATACATTTATCGTAAATACTTTAATATTTGCAGCCATTATTTTTATAGTTTATATTGGTACAATTAAAAGAAAAAGTGAAAAAGGTATTGAACACTATACAAGATGGAAAGCATTTAAAAAGTTCTTAAATGATTTTGGAACATTTGATACTAAAGAATTACCAGAAATTATTTTGTGGGAAAGATATTTAGTATATGCAACGATTTTTGGTCTTGCTAAAAAAGTTCAAAAAGATATGAATGTTAAGATTAAAGAAATAGAACTTACAGATACCTACTATGGAAATAATTATATATTTATTAATGATTTTAATATGACTAATGTAATTAGTTCTTCACTTAATGAAGCTTTTAGAGGAGCTCAAACAACTATTAATAGAGAAATGGCTAGCTCATCAAGTGGTTCATTTGGTGGTCATGGTGGAGGATTTTCATCAGGCGGCGGCTTTGGTGGCGGCGGTGGTGGAGGTCGAGGTTTCTAAAAGAAACTTTACACTCATTTTACAAAAGTCTGCAAAATGGCTTGTAACCTTTTGACATGTTTTGTCGAAAGTGTTGCAGGCTCTTTTTTTTGCCTTTATAATACACAATTTAAGGAGGTATTATTGTGAAAATTGATGTTATTGATGTATCTTTTTCAAAAGATAAAGCAATGATGTTTTCAAAATTATTTGCTAATAAAGATCCATTGTTTAATTTTATTAATTCTTTTTTCAATTCAATTGATTATGGTTACAAAATCGTAGATGGTAAAGTTAATTTTGAAATTTTTAACAAAGAATCTAGAAGTGGTTGTTTTGCTGTTTGTTATGATTATGAAGACAAAGTTGTTTTAAATCTTTATGGTATGTATCGTATTGTAATTAATGATATTACTTTTGAAAAGATTATATAAAGAATAAAGAAGTAAAACTTGTGTGATGCTAACATTTAGGGGGAAATACTATGAATTATTATAATGAAATAAAAACACAAATATTAAATAATGAGATAACTAAAAGAGTAAAAGATTATTCAAAAAATAAGAGTGATTTAACAACCTATTATAATGTTGGAAAACTATTAAGTGAAGCAGGTAAACATTATGGTGAAGGAATTATTAAAGAATATTCAGAAAGATTAAGTAAAGAATTAAATAAAAAATATGAATTACGTACTTTATATAGAATACGTCAATTTTATTATTTTATAGAAATTCAAAAAATGACACCACTGGTGACACAATTGACATGGAGCCATTATATATTATTAATGTCATTAAAAAATAAAGAAGAAATAAATTACTATATAGATATGACTTTAAAAAATAACTTATCTAAAAGACAGTTGCAAGAATGTATCAAAAATAAAGAATATGAAAGATTAGATGAGAGTACAAAATTAAAATTAATTATGGAGGAAGAACTTAAGTTAGAAGATACAATCAAAAATCCAATAATAATTAGTAATAAATTTAATTATGAAATAGTATCCGAGAAAATATTGCAGAATCTTATTCTTGAAAATATTGAAGAATTTATGAAAGAGTTAGGTAATTCTTTTTCTTTTATAGGTAGTGAATATCCCATTAAAATAGGTTGCAACTATAATTATATTGATTTACTTTTATATAACATTGAGTTCAATTGTTATGTAGTTATAGAACTAAAAGTAACAGAACTAAAAAAAGAACATATAGGTCAAATAGAAGTCTATATGAATTATATAGATAAGAACTTAAGAAAACCAATGCAAGATAAAACAATAGGTATTATTCTTTGTAGAAAAGATAATAAATTTATTATGGAATATTGCAGTGATGAAAGGATAAAGGTAAGAGAATATTCTTTGGCATAAAAAAATGTTATGATATACATAACAAGTTTTTTAGTTTGCTCTAGATCCAACCGGAGCAATGTTTAAATTTTCTCCCATAGCAGTAAGTACACCAGTATATTTTTTATAAAGTCTTTCATAATCTTTTAGGTATCTATCATCATTCATCATGCTAAATGGTATAACTGTATGTCCATCATGAACCGGTGTAGTTACAGGGTTACCATTATATTTAGTAAATATTAATTCACCACCAAGATTATCAAAAGTCATTTTTACGTTTTTATTTTTTGTAACAGTTTTAGTTATATCTAGTGTTGCCATAAATCCAATAAGTTTATTCCAATCACCATTTGTTCCACCATATTGATTTGATATAAAATTACCTAAAGAATACATTACTATTGTATTACCAATTTTAGTTATTGGTTGAAGGATATGTGGGTGGTTACCAATAATAATATCAACTCCAAGACTAGATAAGTATTCTGCTATTTCTTTTTCTTCATCATTTGGCATATTTATATATTCAATACCCCAGTGCATAGCAACAATTAAAACATCAACTTTATCTCTAACAGCTTCAATATCTTTCTTAACTTGTTCTTTATCATAAGTATTAAGTAGATAACTTTTTCCTTTCGGAGTACTTAAACCATTAGTTTTAGTGGTGTAAGATAACATTGTATATGTAATGTTATTTTTCTCTTTGATTGTAAAGTTATTTCTCATTTCTTCAGAATCATTCATACCATTATAAAGCATATTTGTTGTTTTAAAATATTTTATTGTATTAAGCACGCCTTTTTCACCTTTATCTAGTGAGTGATTAGATGCAAGTGATACAGTATTAAAACCTACATCTTGCATAGCATCAACATACGCGCTTGGTGTATAAAACATTGGATAACCAGAATAAGCAATAGAACCATCACCAGTCGGAGTTTCTTGATTATAGTAGGCTATATCGTAATCTTTAACAATGTCTTTAACATATTTAACAGCATTAGAAAAATCATATACACCATTTTTATAGTAACTTCTATAAATTACACTATGAATAAGTCCATCACCAGTTGCTAGTAATTTTAGTTTGTAAACTTCATCTTTTGTTTCTGGTTTTTTGTTACTATTGTTGTTTTTTATAACGTTTCCATCATTAGAGCTATTATTATTTCCCAAAAAGTGGTTATACCCTGTATAGCTTATGTAACTTACTAAAGATACAAGTATTATGCTTAGAAAAAACTTTATAATATTTTTTTTAAATCTCTTTTTACGTCTTGCCATATTTAATCCTTTAGTAAATTATATACTTCTTCTTTGTCTAGATTATGCGTTTTGTGCATAAAATCAGGAAGTAAATGTAAATGAATATGCTTAATAGCTTGAGCATCACCATAGTTAAATAATAACGTTAATGCACTTTTATCTAATTTAAACATTAAATTTTTTGTTTCTTTTCTTGCAGCATCAAACATTTTTATTAAAATATCATTTGGAACTTCATAAATATCTTCATAATGCTTCTTGGGAATAATCAAAGTATGTCCATCAGTATCTGGATAAGCATCAAGCATTACTAATATATCATCATCTTCATATAATATTTTAGCAGGTACTTCTTTTCTTGCAATTTTGCAAAATAAACAATTATCATTCATAATATCACCAGAATAAGTATATCAAATCTTGTGTACTTTTGTAAAGAGAATGCATATACTTAATTAGGAGCGTGATTAATTTGTCTAGTTTTAAAGAAATAGTTACCAAAGCTGTTATTGGCAAAGCAAAGAAAACAAATACTAGTTCATTTACTTTAACACCTGAAGAAATTCCTAACACTGTTTTAGGCTGTTGGGTTATAAATCATTCATTTAATGGTATCAAAGGGAAAAATGGCTTAGTTAATATTAATGGTAGTTTTGATGTTAATGTTTGGTATTCTTATGATACTGATAAAAAGACTGCTGTTACCACAAAAAGATTTAGCTATACTGATACAATGAATGTTCCACTTCGAAATGATACTAATATGGATGGTGCTAGTGAAATAATTGTTAGATGTTTAAAACAACCAACTGTTGCTAATGTTAAAATTGAAGATGGTAATGTACTTCTTGATATTGAAAAAGAAATGGGCGTTGAAATTGTTGGGGATGCAAAGGTTAAAATAAGTGTTGAAGATGATTATGATGATTATGACGAAATAATTGATGATGAAGAAGTAGATGAAATTGTAGATAATGTTGATGAAAATTATTTGAATAATTAAAGCAACATAATAAAACAAAGAAATATTGACTTTATATGAATTTTGCTGTATAGTCTAGATGTACTTGAAAGAGTGCTAAATGTAACCGCTTACGGATGGTGCGGAATACAAATCATTCCGATAGAAAATAAAGGCTCTGAGTGAGCTTTTTTTAATAAGAAAAAGACTTTTTTGAAGCCTTTATTCTTTTACTAGTGGATTAAAATTATTTATAGCATTTACTAATTTAGGATGTTTAATTACAAAGTGAATTGTAGGATTTTCTTCTTTAGAGATAATTACCTCTTTTTTATCAAAAATAGTAATTGATATATTATTAAATGTTAAGTAATTAGAAATGTTTAATATATAATTATTATTTTTACTTGCAAACTTTTTAGTTTCTTTTAAATGTTTTAGATATGTTTCATAAGAGTACTTTATTTTTTTATCATAAAAAATATTTGATAAGGATAAGGAAAGATTATTTTTAGTAAATTCTTCTTTAGATAAAATATAAATTATATCATTAATAGTATTATTGTTTAATAAAGTATTATATTTATTAAACTCTTCATTTTTATAATTTATTATTTTATTAATATCTTTTTTTGATACTTTGTTATTTTTTAATATTTCATTTAGTAAATCATTACTCATTGTAAATAGTGGAAGACTTGATAATATTCTTTTTATATTTCCGTCTTTATTTAAGAAATCATCTAAGAATAAATTATAAGATTTGCTATTTTCTTCTTTATATATATTCATTAAATTATTTGCTTTTTTTAGTAAATTATTTGCTTTAGTTTTATAATAATCTACTTCTTTTTTATTACTAGTTAAAAAGTATTTTCCATCTTTATGATAGTTTTCTATACATTCACCAGCTAAAGCTAAAGTACCTGATACGTATGTTAGATTATGATAAATATTTGTACTTATTTCTTTAAAATAAAATGGATTTATTTGACCAGTCATATAAAGAGGTATCCAACTTTCTAATCCAAGCATCATTTCATTAAATGGTCTATCTAAATTATGAATAATGTTTAAATGTATTCCTTTTTTTAAAAGACATGCTATGCCAAACATCCATTTTTTGCTGAAATCTATATCTTTAGCTAAATCTTCCATTGGCATATCACTACACATAAATACATCTTCATTATTTTTGCTTAGAACTGTACCTTTTAGAAAGGCTAGTTCAGCTTTTTTCATTTCTTCAAGTCCAAAGTAATTCTTTGTTTTGGTTATATAAAATGGTACTGATGGTACTTTTAATTCATCAAATTTTATGGCTTTGATATAGTCATTTAAATTAAATTTATCTAAGTTATTTAAAAAAGTTTTTATCATGTCATTATTTTCATTTTCTTCTTTATTTGTTAAATATTTAAATACTTTTTTATATAAATTTTCTTCATCATTATTAGTTAGTTTTTCTATCTTTTTTCTATCTGTTTCATTAGTGCACTTATTTGTAACATAACTTGCTATTTTATTTGCAAATTCTACCGGTTCACTTGGCTTTATTTTTCCATAACGCATTCTAGAAATACTAGATGCATCACATAGTGTGTATTTTGACATATCTTTAATATTTATTTTTAAAGTATTTATAAGTTCATTTAAGTTTTTGCTAAAACTCTCATAATTGAATTCTGCTTTTTGAAAAACATTTTTAAATTCTTTTTCAATGTCTTCTTCTTTATACTTATTTTCACTAATTTGTTTAATAGCATTGATTATGCTTTTTAGTTGATTGCTGTCTATAGCTGGAGTACGTTGTCCACTTCTGTATCTACTTATTACTGCTGGAGAAATATTTGTAAGTTCTGATAAAGTTTTGGAACTACAATTAAATTCTTCTAAATATTTGTTTAATAATTCATTAAATTTCATAATACAATTCACCTAGAAGTATTATACTATAACTAATGTAAGTTGTCATTAAAAACAATGTATTACATGACAACTTAATTGTTATATTGAATTAATTAAATTATAATATTAGTAGAAAAGAGGTATGTATATGAAAAATAAGAAGGTTATTATAATCGTTTGTTCAATTATTGTTTTGTTTGGACTTGTTTTTGCAGCAATTAAATTAACTAGTACAGGTAGTGGTAATTTAGTTAAAACAAATAAAGGTAATGTAAAGATTGTTGCAAGTAAAGTAAGTAAAATAGAATTTGAAGATTACGAAAATGAAGCACTTTCAATGAAAAAACCAAAGGGATGGGAAGTTACCTTTGGTGGAGATGGAATGTTTTATACAATAAGTGTTTATGATAAGGAAAATCCCATTAATAAAATTTATTTGATGTTAAAAATACAACCACTTCTTAAAAGTGATAGTGCTAAAAAGTCTTGGCAAAATTATGCGGCTTTAAGTGGAAATTCGAGCACGTATAAGATTTATACAACTGCTGTTGTATTAAATAATCCTACAGTAAAAGAATTTTATAGTAAGTTTAATGATGTAACTGACTTTTTGAAAGGAATAGATTCAACATATAATACTGTTAAATTTCCTGTTTTAAATAATTTTGATGTAGTTGAAGAATTTGATTCTAGTGCATCAATGAAAAGTTATGCCATGGATAGTAAAGTTTTAAGGGCAACATTTAAAGATGAAAAAAATAATGATGGTGAAGGTATGTTTATGGCAAGTGTTGTAAACTTTGGTAATGGTTATAATTTGGGAATGGATACAACTTTTTATATGATTTATGATATTTATGCTATTACTTGTGAAAAGGATAATTTTATAGATTATGAAGATTTGTTAACTAAATCTATTAATTCTATAGAGTTTAAGAGTTCTTATGTAAATAGAACTATTGAAAATAATAATACTGAAACATCTAATGCTTTAAAACTTAGTGCAAGTGTTCAAGCTGCTTTTGATTCTTATATGAGTGCTTGGGAAAAAAGAAGTACAACATATGATATTATGAGTCAAAAACAAAGTGATGCAACACTTGGCTATGAAAGAGTATATGATACCGAAACTAATGAAATATATAAAGCATATAATGGATTTACTGATGATTATAGTGGTAAAAGATATAAATCTATAAGTGATGATATGTATACTAAAAAAACAAGTGGTTATATTGAAAAATAGGTGAATAATGAAAAATAAAAAAATGTGGTTTATAGGTGGATGTGTCATTTTAATTATTCTTTTAGTAGTAAGTATAATCTTAATTAATAAAAAGGATAATAAAAATAGTAATGAAGATGGAAATAAAGGAAGCTCTTTAGTAGAAGAAGCTGCAAGTAATAGTGGAAAGAAAAAAGAAGATTATAAAAAGTTTGTTGGGGGAGAGATATTAAATGAAAATACTTTCTTTAATGAATATACATTTATAAGTAATAATAAAGCTTATATATTTGACCCGAGTAAGTTAGAAAGTGGTGAATTTAGTTATAGGAAAGTATTGGATATTCCAGATGATATAAAAATAGTTAATATAGGTATTCCTTATGGAGCGGATATTCATTTTATTACAAGTGATGATAAATATTATTCAATTGAAGATACTAACTTAGATAATAAAGTTGAAGCAGGATATAATATGTTTGCAAATGCTAAATATGAATTACAAAAATTTTATGACTCATATACTGAAAAAACTTATGAAGAAAAATTAGATTATGATTTAATATTTAATTTACACATGGTTAAAGACAACATAATTTATAAATTAACTATTCCATTTGAAAGTTTCTATGATAAAAAGTTCTATCCATTTACTAAAACTAAAGTTGAAGGTAATTATGAAGGAGAAAAGATACTTAATGTTTACAATGATAGAATTATAAGAACAGATAAAGCTTTTTATGAAGTCGTAGATTATTATAAAAATGGTGAAAGGACAACTTCAACATTAAAAATGAATATGTTATCTAAATATTATGATGATGTTTTAACGTTTACGTATAAATATGTAGTTTTAAAAGATTATACATTAATACCTATAAGTGATACATTCACAAATAGAAATAAAAAATATGTAGAATATAATTATAAAGATTGTTTTGAAGAAGAAATAAAAGATTTTACAGAATAGGGAGAGAAAAATAT